>Ga0325411_1004545_pt1 | contig 15531 bp, 6 predicted proteins | sample PopdelMetagenome_13_FD_206181 | JGI IMG/M metagenome (GOLD analysis project Ga0325411, IMG submission 206181) | Populus deltoides microbial communities from Bellville, Georgia, United States - Xylem-PdIQD-R4 | ecosystem: Host-associated > Plants > Phyllosphere > Stem > Wood/Secondary xylem... | reverse complement strand
CCTTCTCATCATTATGCAGTTCAACGAAAACATTCACCACACACCATTTAAGTTCAAACATAACCAAACAGTTACTAACCAAATAAATCAGAGAACTGAAAAACTTCTATTCATTACAAAAACATTCCATTCACTTATCATTATATTCATTACAAAAATTCAAAGAGCCTGCACGTATCAACACCCAAAAGCACGTCCTGCCACAACAAACCTCCATCTCACATTTTAACCTTCCAGACAGAATTTAAACAATGATCTCTCACTTCTCATTTCAATTTCAGTTCCCAACTTCACACTAAACTCAAAATTCTACTTAATTGAGCTCAAATTTCACTACAAATCGCCATCAAAACAAAACCTCACAAAGATAAGCATTTAACATTGCCAAAACCAAACTCCATCATCTATACAAAACAAAACCCAGAATTCAAAAAACAAGTTCCTCTATTAGCAACATGAAAATCAAAACAAAAAACAAAAAAATCATAAAACAAAACCAAATCACAAACAAAAAAGCAAATGAATTCGTAAAAAAATAAAAGGAACCCAAGTAGCTATTACCTTTGAATGTCTTTCTTTTGGGCTAAGAGGCATTCTAAGATGCACTCTTTACAAAAGACATGACCTTTTTGACAAGACATTGGATCTATAAATGGTTTCAAGCAGAGACAGCAAGCATCAAATGGCTTGATCGAATCCTTTCCAAGCCTCTCCTTTTGTGTCCCATACCCTAACTTTCTCTTCTCATCGTACGTGAAAAAAGCTAAATCGTTGTTGTTTTTTGAGTGTCTTTGCGGCATTCTTTACAGAAACCCTAATAATATTTTTGAATTTGAGAGAAGCAAAGCTAGGAATTGTGACAATTTGGGGATTGTTTTGGGGGTTCTAATGCTGACTTGACGCAGGTGTGCAAGGCGACATGTCGTCTCTAACATGAACTATAAAATGATAGGAGTTGCTTTCAGTCCCTCAAGTATGAATATTTAGTCAGTTAACTCTACTACTTATTGGTATTGCTGAAACTAAACCGTTTTCATTCGACTTCCAAATATATATATAAATTTGTTTTAATGGACGACGTTCTAATAATTAAGAGTTTTTTTAAACATAACTTATGAAAAATAGATTATGATAAATAACTTATAATAAAAATAAGTTAAGTTAGAAATATAATTAATGGTTTATGACTCAAATCAAACTTTGAAATCCATAAATTAAAAATTAAATTGAATTACATTAATGATCTTATAGTTTGAGAATGATAATATTTTATATCCTAATTTGTATATTATTTGAAAATAATTAAATATTATTTGAATTAATATTCTTTACAAATGTTAACTTTCATGGAAGAATAGTGTCTAAATCATTATAAATTCATCATTATCATGTACAATAACTTTTTAAAACTTTTTGAAAGTCCCTTTGAAAACAATTTAATAAATGCATATATATATACATATACATACATACATTCGCATATACATTAATGACAATTAAACTATAATAACCATAACATCTAAATTAAATCATGAGGAAACAATCGTAATCATAACACCTAAATTAGTGAGCATTTGTAAACGCGATGAGTTTTTAAAAATTTTTATTTTTTGGTTAAAAATTAAGTTGTTTTTATGTATTTTAGATCATTTTAATACGCTGATCTCAGAAATAATTTTTAAAAAATAAAAAAAATAGTATTTTAATGCATTTAACACGAAAAAAACATTTTTAAAAACAAAAACAACAATACTTTTAAACAATACTTTTAAATAGACTCTTAATCTTGAAGCATTGTAGTCTAGTGTGTGATTTCAATGCTTGTGAAACTTTATAACAATAATAAACTTGAGATAACTTTAATGGTAATTAAATTTGTAAAGCACAAATTCAAAACATTGGCTGAGAGCATATTTGTTATTGTGATGTGATAGTGGTTATTATTCAAAGTAATTTTTTTAAAAAAATATATTGAAATAATTTTTTTGTTTTTTATATTTTTTTTAATATTAGCACATCAAAATAATCAAAAAACACTAAAAATTTTAATTTTAAGAAAAAAATAATAAAAAATATTTGAATTTTTTCAAAATTATTTTTGACAGAGTGTAACGTTTTTTGAGATATATTTTTTTTACTGAGAAGTTTTAATTTTTTTTAGAATTTGTTTGATTTTATTAGTTCTTGGGCTTCGTTTTATTAAATTGTTTTTTTAAACAACTCTTATATGGAGCATTTTTAGTATTCAGGGGCAGAACTAAAGATAAAGGAAGCAAAGAATAAGTTACTAAGAAATATAAGCGACAAATATCTATAAAGAAGATGATAAATTCGAATTATTAAAACATTAATTGAATATGTAAATTTATCGAAATTTTTTAACTCAAAATTTAAAATTTTATGATGAAGCTGAAGCTAGAATTAATTATATCCAATTGAATATACGATGACATTTTTCAAAGGTCTATTTTAAATATTATATTAGAATTAATGTCCAAATCATATTCTTATTATGATTAAATGCAATCTTACTATATTAAAATTGCGTTCTTACTAAATTAAAATTTAGAATTACTAAGTAGATTTGAGAAATATTACAAATGTTCAAATAATATCTTTCAATTTTTAATAATCATAAATTTCCAAGTTCAAACTAAATTTCCAAGTAGATGGAATGAAGAGCTGTCGGCACTCCTAGAAAACTAGTTATTTTCTTTTATTTCTTTTGCTTTTTTTAAAAAAAAATTATAATTAAAAGGAATCGAGAATCATGCAAGGAAGTTTTTTTTTTTTAATTCTTTTTCAAATTCTTCTTCAACTTGGTGTTTCCTTTTAGAGGCAAAGTAACTAACCCACTAACACTTTCAAGAATCTTAAAAGTTTAAGGTAACTCATTTAATTCTTTATTTTATTTTAACCATTTAAATTCTAATTAAATTGGGATTTTTTAAAAAATGAAACAAAAAGTTCTTGTACACTAACTTCACAAATCACCTTAAGCTTCACAAACTAAATTTAAAAAAAAAAAAATTCCCATGCACTCACCATGAATAATGAAATTTAAGGTTTAATGATGAATTTTGCCCCTTCAAATTTGAAAAGATTTATGGCATCAATCATTCAATTCTTCTACTAATTTGTTGCTAACCTTATTGATTTTAAAACTTAAGGAATTATTTATTTAATCTTTGTTTTATTATTTTGATCATTTAATTTTTATTTTAAATGGATTTTCAGGACCATTTCAGTCAAGTAACCCTAAAATAGTCTATATCTTATCTATATTTTAAGGTTTTTTAAATTTAAAAAGGACAAGTCACCTTCTCTCTTTATAAAATTAATTTAAAGCCATAGAATATCCCATTGAAAGTTTATTTAATAAAATACCCAATTAATCTTTGTAAAATTAATTCATTTGGTTTGCTTGTAAAAATATATTCTTATTTATTTCTTCAAGTTAGCATATCCAAATATATTTAAAAGAAAATCTTATTACCTAAAAATACATTTTAAAGGAAAAGTATATATCACTTTGAAAAATTAATGATTTGGTTCATCAAAATAATGAATAGTTTAACCCTTAAGACAATAATCTTTTTTCTTTTTTAATGATGACAAATCATTAATGTTATTTGTCCATCCAAAACGTGTTTTTAAAGGTCTTTTTTTTATTTGCCATGAAAAAAAAATCATTTTTTTGTTGTCAATCTTTTTTATACAATGGGTCTATTTTTTATTTTCGTTCCACTCACCACCACGATTTTTTTTTTAAAAGAAGATATTGTTGTTTGATATAAAATAAACCTCAAGCATCTAGTTGGTATAATATTAGATAAAATATATTTTTTGAAATAAAAATTTGTTGAATCCCTTGCTATTGCATGACTCGAATCATGGGTTAAACAAATTAATCTCAATAAACTCGTTTTTTTTTTTGAGTTAAATATTTTTATTTTTAATTTCATCATTCAACATTAAGTTAGTTGAGAATTAAATATTGTGATTTTTTTGGTTTGCTTTTTTATGGGGTTATCACGTTCTCATGATATGGATCACATATTTAGTTGATAAACTAGAATTTAACCAAGTTGATAGAGTATACTACTGTCTCAATACTTTTATAAAAAATATCATCTAATATATATTAAATTTTGAGTTCATGAATATATTTTTTTTCTTAGAAAACACATTAATGATGCCTTAGCATTTGTTTTGCATTTGAAAAAAGATTAGCCCATCTACCCTTTTTTCCTTGTTTTCTTTATTACCCAATTTAATAAAAAAAAATTGATTCTAAAATATTAAGTTACTCAACACAACCAATCTAAATGCCTATATTGTAAAATTGTGTATCTTGATACGCATCTATATTTCAATTTTTCATTCTAGTTTTTAGTTATTGTCAATGTATTTTTTTTTTTTTTTGCATTTATTATCACATATGATTCTTAATTTATTTAGTTACATGTATTAGTTACATGTATGTATATGGTTTTTTTATTTATAATTATATTTTTTTCGATGACAAAAAACATGTTATAAATGCTTGCACATTTATTTTTTTACATTTGAAAGTTTTTTTTTTTTTATCTGACCCGAGGTAAAGTGCAATCAACATAGCTACTAATATTGGACTACCACGCTTTAATGTTAGTTGAAGTTTATTATAATTGGTACTCAAAGTTTTTTAAAAACTAATTTCACTCTTGAAATGATTTCTCGTAATCAAAAGACATTCTTAAAGAATTAGCCTCATGATAGCTTGAACCATTTTGTATTCTCTATGAGCTAAAGATTCTCCTCATCGCATGAGCATACGAGTTCACGAGATGTCCCTACCATTTTCATACCTTTAATCTTGAGTTTAAAATATTTCTACCAACTTTTGCTACTTGTGACAAACAAATTCAAGGTGGTGATTAATAAACAATTAATTGATTAATTTACCCTTCGATCAACATTCTACTTGAGATGATTTTGGTGATGTGGTTTGCCGCTTCCCCCATTATTTATCTAGCGTTTAATTCCCCCATTATTTATCAAAATTCTTTAAAGATTTTGTTTTCATAAATTCATCAATTTATATGAATGAATAGACTTTTAAGGAATGATTTAATCTGAACATTTTTTAGAATTTGTTTGAGTTTATTGGTTATTTGGCTTTGTTTCATTGAGTTGATTTTTCCACCAACAACTACCATGGGCAAAACTAAGATTTGAAGCTAAAGAAAACGAAGAACAAACTACTAAAAAATTTCAAGGAATATTTTGATGGTTGGTGTTGTGGGTCAATGCAAATTTAAAATTTTAATTTTATATTCCAATACATTTAGTGCACCTATAAATGTAATGTTTAAACCAAATAATATTTTTTAATTAGAACAATAGGCTTTAAATATAAAACATGAAAGTCATAGATCGAGTTAATTTGAAGCAAAATTCTCAATTTCTTTTAAAGAAAGCAAATGATAAATAAAAAGGAGGAGAAAATATCTCTAAATATTCTTTAGGAGTAACTATCATTCCACATTTCATCCAAAAAAAAATAAAATCTCAAGGTCTTCTTGAACTTAGTGTTTATTTTCGAGGCAAACTCACTAACACGTTCGACAATATTTTTTTTCTTTCTTTTTTATTTTTATACCTTCAAGAATTTAATTAGAGATAATTTAATTTTAAGTTCACTAACACCTTCAAGAATCTTAAGATTTAAGGTATTAACAATTTAATTCTTTATTTTGTTAATTTTAATTCAAATTAAATGGGGATTCCATATAATTTTTTTTTTAAAAAAATAGTTAGGGAAAAGGTATATAAATTTAGTTTTATTCGGATGGAATGAATATTGACTTCTAAAGATAATTTAATTTATATCATATTACAAATTTAATTTATATCAAATGATGCATTTTTCTGTTTGTAGAGTTGAGGTGTGATTTAGTTATACTTGTTAGTAAGAAACTTCACAAAACACCTTGAGCTTCACAAATTATACTTCTTTTTATTAAAAAAAACAAAATTATAAAAAAAAATAATAGAATTTTTTATTTCCCATGCACTCACCAAGCATAGCCGAACACTTAAGGTTGAAATGTCAACCTTTAAACTTTGAAAGATTTAAGGCATCTATTATTTAATTCTTCTACTAATTTTTGCTCACCTTAAGAACTATGTTGTTAACCTTGAAAATATTTAAAGAATTGAGGCATTATTTATTTAATCTTTATTTTATTATTTTGATTATTTAGATTCTAATTTAAGGGAGTTATAGAAAACAAAACAAATAACAATGACTCTTATTTTTTAAAATATTTGATGGAAGTTCTTTCGATGTTTCGAAACAATTAAATTTATAGCTTATTACAATCAAAATGAAAAAGAAAAAGAAAAAGAAAAAGAAAAAGAAAAGGACTTGTGACATCTTGATTTGAAAACCCAAATTAACCTAAAATGTATTTGAAAGTAGTGCAGTGTAGAAAGAGTTTTCAAGTCCAATAAGCACAAAAATCATCAACACATTGCTTATACTTTCCTAAATATAAACAGAGACAAGCAAAACAAAGATCAGAGAACACTGCTTCAGTAAAGCTGCAAGGAAGGAAGCATGAAGAATTGAGATGCGCAATTAGCAAAGAAGTAAAAAAAACCATACATCTCAAGGAAAAATGCAACATCCAACTCATAACCCTTGTAGTTGGGCTATATTTTAAGCATCCAAGTTCACCTTTCCTTTGTCTGCTCAGCTAGAAAAGATCTTCATCTTTCAAGCTAGTGATCAGTCTTCAATGGCTCAACATACTTGAAAAATATAGCCCGAACCACAGACCAGTTTCAAACATTTGGCTTGGTTGAATAATGAAGGCCCCGACCCGGCCAATTAAATATACAACCCATTTGTTACACTCTCTATAGCTAACAGTAGCAGCAGTATTCAAGTTCCACAATTAGTTTCCATAACTCCATCGCAAACGGTGAGTGCATGGGAAATCTAAGAAACATTTTAGTTAAAAGCTTAACGGTGGAGTTGCAGAAACTAAAGGCTAGAGGAAGATCCTGCTACTACATTTTTTACAAAGAACAAATTTCAAACAGATTCTGAATACATGGAAATCAAGTCAACCAAGACCAACTATTTGAAACCAAAGAGGGTTATGAGCTGGACATTCATATAAAAAAAATAGCTCATTCAATGCAATTGATGATAAGCTCCAAGCAAACAGAAAAGCTTAAACATATACCTTTTCCCTTAAGAACATGGCCAAGTTTTCTATTGAATCATAAACTAAAATATTCCCTTAAGAACTATGGTTACGGCCCCCATAAAAAAAAAAAGGAAGGAAGAAAGAAAGAAAAAGTAATTAGGTGAGTGAAAATGTCATAACCTAATGATTGCAAGAATATTTGGGATGCAGCAGCCTACAACATAGAAAGTATAAAAGCTAAGAAAATGTTATCTTTTTGTACATAGAAAGGACTTAGATTTCTATTTGGGATGGAAGGGCACACAAGTAAAATATTAGCATCAACTAACTACTTCAAACATTATGAAATAATTCATACTGAAGTTCGCATTTCAAAATAATTTTGTCAGTTTCAACATTGAAAAGATTTGATGGAACAAGAGAGCATACCTTGGTCATTAGCATCAACTAGCTTCTTTATAGGTACAAGTTTTGCCACCCATATTCAGAGCCTACAACAACATTTGAACTTTGTGTAATAACATAATCCACCTACCTATGCGTCTCCAATGCCTTGGTCAAATTGGAATCTTTACTGAAACTTCATCAGCAGTATTAGCGTGATTAGGTGAAGATACTAAAATAAGATAAATTCCATGATGGAAACAAAATGCATGGAATAAAACACCAAGAAACAATTACCTTCTGCCCATAAACCTTTTCCAAGGTTCTGGATTTTGTCTCCTTGCCAAAAACCTATCAATATACATGTATGCAAAAGGTAAATAAGTTTTGAACTACTAACTGACACTATGAATGAAGACCAAGAGATTCTTATGGGAAAGGTTTCCTCTTACACACCCATGAAGATCTTACAGATTGTTGGAGTGGAACGGTTCATCATGAAATCTACATATTCATGACTCAGATTTCTACAAGTATAACTACAAATTCCGTGAGATAGAGCAACCTTGCTAATCTTAAATACAGTTGAGTTCAATAAAAACAAAATGTAATATAATGGTCCAAGGTTCCATGTCCAAGAGAGCATTGACTACGGTTGCAAAACAAGGTACTTCTAACTTCTTATCGAAGAACAACAAATTCTCCAATGATATAAAACCACTTCCGCTGGAAAAAAAATCAAAGTATCATAAGCATAAAAAGACAATGATGGTGGGAAATGATGAGAGAAACATCATGAAATTCACAAAGGAACCAATGGTCAACCTAAAATGTGTTGATGGATCCTTTCCTTGCCAACCAATGGGTCCTTCCACTGCTAAGATAACCACACAGTTCTTCTCTGTGAAAGGCAGAATCCCATAAGGCCTTCAAAGCTTCCTAGAGTTTAGGCGCAGTACTGTATAATAATGCAAGCAGGGAGCCTTCATGTTTCAAAAACTAACGACCTAATTACATGCAATATGTAGATGGAAAAGTTAAGGACTCGTACGAACCACAAATCCAGGAAACAAGCAATTCAAATGTATATTTTAAATAGGTTGAACTGATTCTATTTCGACAACACCTAAACGGTCCATGCAACCTTCAGAAGAAGGGGTACTTGGTGCACAGGAACTGGATGCATCATTAGGAATATGTAGACAGCTCTGCAGCCTCTGCAAGCATTACTCTTGCGAGCATCTAAGAGAAAACAAGTCACTAAATTAAAAGAAAAGCCAAAGAGTAGTTTGAAAATGGAGATCAATAGCTTTGATAGTTCGCATTTGGCATTACTGGTGCAATATGTTTTAATAATGTTAATATGCTTCAATAACAAGCATATACGGATTTCTCTTCTTGCTATGTCAAATCATCTTCTTACCCAAATCTCACTAGAGATTTGGCCTCGAGAAACTTCCACTAGTAGCATTAGTTACTAAATATCAAGAATGTGATATTACAAATTTCCAACAATCCCTAAATCAGTTGCTTGTTGCAAGAAGGAAAAAACATCTGTAACCCCTTATATACAATAAAAACTATACTTATATTGGGCAGCAAGATGACATGGCAATATGGCATTTGCGCTTCTAATTGAAACAAAAGCATGGCAACAAAGAAAACCTATCAATTGCTATTTCATTAACCACTTACATCACAGATGACATCCACAGCCAAAAAAGATGCCACCGTCAACAGGGGAAACCAAGGTTTCATTTATATCATTTTAATCATTTTTCAGTGCAAGAATGGAACCAATCATTTCATTTTACTGATTTGCCAAAAAAAATATTACTACTGGTAGGTAATGGTAGGCTGTGATTGATGACAGGCTAAGCAGACATCAGAGCATGTCAGAAATTTTATGTCAACAAAGAAGAAACTGACACTCAGATAGCGTGTCTTAAACTAAAAGATGTAGCCAAGAGCCTCACAAGCTGGATAGTATTCAACCTCAAGATGATCTCAGTATCAAGCAGAAACGAGCATCCTTGCACAAACAAGTATAGAAAAAAGATAATGATTTAACTTACAGCAAGTTCATCATACTCATCTTTGCCAACAATGAAAATGCTGACATCCCCAAGCACCGTGTAAACTTGGCAAGAAAAATATAACAAAAGTAATTCAAGTATAATTCACTAAAATGGAAAAAAATCCTGAGTCAAATTATCGAAAAAATTAGAAACTGCTGTTATACAACTATAAAAGACATTACAATTCTACCCTATTACAAAAAGTAGAAGAGGGGAATAGTCCATTCCAACACTGCAACTTAACATTTTGGGATCCACTTTTCTCCCTGAAGTAATACAACCATACAAGGGAAGGTTTCTGATACAATGGAAACGTTGTCTGAATAGTGATGAAAGACTTTTGTATGGCAAGTAACATCATCAATTTAGCATTTTAATTAGTTCTGCTTTCCTTGGTGAAACTTTTGAACTGCCTATTAGCACCTTAACCAAAAGACTGTAAAAAATATGGCGAAGCGGGCTCATCCATGATATACTTTATGGATTGAATACTATAAGAAATATGATATACCCAACAAGCAACCTTGAAGTGGATTGTTGAAGAATTAACATATACTGATCAATGAGTCATAATTTGCAAGAGCAACCGTTGCCTATATTATCAGAGTTGCACAATTTGCTTTAAGTAGACACGACTAGACTAAAATTTATGAACTGAATAGCAAAAAACTGTGTTTCCCACATAGCAAACTGTGAGCAAATCCAGGATTCATAATTTGCAAAAACAAAAGTTTCATATATACATGTATGCCGCACCACCATTTTAAGTGTACATTGAACATCTATTATTCATTACACCAAAAACCACCTCAAATAAATGGGAAACAAACCATGAAAATGATAAGGAAGAAAGAAAACATGTTTCATTGAGTTCCATTTTTTGAGATCATTTTCTATTGAAAGATACGCAATGCAAGTACTTATTTTCAACTTAAAATAAATCAAATTGGGAAAGGTTAATTTTTTTAGCATTTCAATTTCCAACTTCCAATTGACATAATAAGCAAGCAAACAATTTTGTTGATACCAAATAGGTAACAAATTCTGGCAGCAGAAAGCTCAAACATACGATACATGAAAATCAAGTCAACCAAGACTAACTATTTAAAACCAAAGAGGGTTATGAGCTAGACATTCATATAAAAAAAGATAGCTCATTCAATGCAATTGATAATATGCTCCATGCAAACAGAAAAGCTTAAACATATACCCCAATATAATAATGGAACAAAATCGTATGCTTAAATTGGGAAGAAAAATGAAATGAGTATATAACAGGCTGCAACTTTATGATACTTCATACACAACATTCACAAAATCCCATGTTAAGGTTTCTTAACAAGTGAAGAAGAAGTGAGGTTAAGAACAGAGGATTTGATAGAGAGAATTCGAAGGAGAAGAGACGAGACTGAATTGACTGTATTCTATATTTTTCGTATTCAACTGCTACCCTTGATCATGGTTTTATAGTAACTGAAGATAAAGACTAACTGACTACTCTAACTAACTATAACAGCTGTAACAATATGCTAACTAACTATGGCTAACAATTAACAGAATTAACCACCCCTTTGTTGCGTGTTGCAGACGTTACCAATCCTGCACCACCTTTAGCTTCTTCTTTCCATATACTGCACCCATTCCTAGTGACTAGGTACGTAACAGTACCCCCTCCATGAAAAGATTCTTGTCCCAAGAATCTATAGCTGAAACAATTCACGTATCAACATTGAATCTGGGATTTGTAATTGCAGCTCTGTCAACTCCTCCCACGTAGCATCTTCAGGGAACGAATTCGACCACTAAACTAAGCCTGCAACCACTTCTTTCTAAAGCCAAGGTTCGTAACAATCCTCAAGAATCAAGGCAATGGAAGTTGTCATTAGCTCTACTTTTAGGCTCATGAGTCAAGTTTCCTCTCTAAAGTGCTCTTTATCATGATCATGTACAGCAAGCCATTCAGTTTTGGCGTTTAGGTAGAGGGAACGAACAACTGCTCTTTTCAAGGAGGACTCTGATCTATCCTACACATCAAGATGCCTCTGAATATACCTTGCAAGAGCTAGGTGTTGAGCTTCCTCTTTTAAAGTCCCTCTTTTTGAGCCTCTACCAAGATCATAAGCATGCTGGAGAAACTCCCAGGGATAGTAATCTCTCCCATGACAATAGCGGTATTTGTAAAATGAACCTGAAACTCTAACTCTAATTCTTTCCTTCTTCAAATCTTTATAATGCCCTTCTTAATACCTGTAAAACTCGGACTCCCTTATGTTCCTTTCTTATGATCTAAGAGACATCACTAACCCTCCAAGGCTTGTTGAGAAAGAAACTGTGATATTGGATTCTTGATCAAAAAATGAAATTGAGTGGTTGTTGTAAATTACAGCCTCTTTACTATTCTGTTTTTTCCCATCAGAAATTGTGCTAGCTCTTTCAACTTCTTGGCTTTCTAAGTATGTTCTTAGCAGGGCCATTAAAACCTCCAATTTTGATCCGATTTGATCAAGCTTTTTGTTTGTTCCTGCCATTGTCTCTTGTATTCACTCTAAACTTTTGAATTTCTTGATTATTAATTTGACCTTCCTGTACGAACTGGATCCTTGCAATACTCTTTCTTGATTGCTGTGAGTACCATTTTTTTTTTTCCATTGTTGGAGTATTCAAGATTCCTCTAGAGTTGGCTCCAACTTCTCTTCTTGCCATCTGAGTAGCAAGAAATGATTGGAACTGATTTGATAATGTTTCAATTTGCAAACTGATTTGATCAGTTCTCTTGTTTTGCTCCACCCATTGTTCTTGCCACTTGCTTTGTTGATCAGCCATTGATTCATGAAATTCCTGGTGAAGGCTTTGCATTCTTTCATCCAACCTCTTGCAACGTTCTTCAACATTTTTCAATTTATGATTTTCCACCATCGTGATTGGATCTTAGAGCTCTGATACCAATTGTTAAGATTTCTTAACAACTGAAGAAGAAGTGAGGTTAAGAACAGAGGATTTGATAGAGAGAATTCGAAGGAGAAGAGATGAGACTGAATTGACTATATTCTATATTTTTCGTATTCAACTGATACCATTGATCATGGTTTTATAGTAACTGAAGATAACGACTAACTGACTACTCTAACTAACTATAACAGCTGTAACAATATGCTAACTAACTATGGCTAACAACTAACAGAATTAACCACCCCCTTGTTGCGTGTTGCAGACGTTACCAATCCTGCACCACCTTTAGCTTCTTCTTTCCATATACTGCACCCATTCCTAGTGACTAGGTACGTAACATCCCAGTGAGGGACAACATTTGATTGACTAGGTACGTAACATCCTATTGAAAACCAACGCCCTTGGGCTCCTACTCTTCATTACGTTCTCTAAATAGCATATGTGGAAAGACAATCACCCCAAATCCTATCGAAAGCTAAAATCATACAGAGGAAACAAAAAACAAGCCAGTCCTATCCCTGGTGAAGATGAATTCTGATCCTATTCTAGAAAATTGGATGTGCTACCTAAAAACTTGGCCAAGTTTTCTATTGAGACACAAACTAAAATTTTCCTTTAAGAACTATGGTTATGGCCCCATAAAAGAAAGAAAGAAAGAAAGAAAATGCAATAACCTTATGATTGCAAGAATATTGAAGCTAACAGCAGCCTACAACACTGAATGTATAAGAGCTCAGAAAATGCTATCTTTTTGTACTTTCCAGATCACCAAAGAAGAAAGGGCCTAAATTTCCATTTGAGATGGAAGGGCACAACTACAATACAAGCATCAACTAACTACTTCAAACATTGTGAAATAATTCTTACTGAAGTTGATAGTATTCAACCTCAAGATGATCTCAGTATCAAGCAGAAACTAGCATCCTTGCACAAACAAGTATAGAAAAAAGATAATGATTACAGCAAGTTCATCATACTCATCTTTGCCAACAATAAAAATGCTGACATCCCCAAGCACCGTGTAAACTTGGCAAGAAAAATATAACAAAAGTAATTCAAGTATAGTTCACTAAAAGGGAAAAAGTCCTGAGTCAAGTTATCGAAAAAATTAGAAACTGCTGGTATACAACTATAAAAGACATTACAATTCTATACTATTACAGAAAGTAGAAGAACAAGGAATAGTCCATGCCAACACTGCAACTTAACATTTTGGGATCCACTTTTCTCCCTGAAGTAATACAACTATACAAGGGAAGGTTTCTGATACAACTGAAATGCTATCTAAATAGTGATAAAAGGCTTTTGTTTGGCATGTAACATCATCAATTTGGCATTTTAATTAGTTCTGCTTTCCTTGGAGAAACTTTTGAACTGTCTATTAGCACCTTAACCAAGAGACAGAAAAACATGTGGCGAAGCTGACTCATCTGTGATATATTTTATGTATTGAATGCTATAAGAAATATGATATACCCAACAAGCAACCTAGAAGTGGATTGTTGAAGAATTAACATATACTGATCAATGAGTCATAATTTGCAAGAGTGATCGTTGCCTATAGTCTCCTGCAGAACTGCCCCTTCATATTATCAGAGTTACACAATTTGCTAAAATTTATGAACTGAATAGCAAAAAAATGTGTTTCCCACAAAGCAAACTGAGAGTAGATGCTACAAGATGAGCAAATATAGGATTCATAATTTGCAAAAACAAAAGTTTCATATATACATATATACCGCACCACCATTTTAAGTGTACAGTGAATATATATAATTCATTACACCAAGAACCACCTCAAATAAATGTGAAACAAACCATGATAATGATAAGAAAGAAAGAAAACATGTTTCATTGAGTTCCATTTTTTAAGATCATTTTCTATTGAAAGATACGCAATGCAAGTACTCATTTTCAACTTAAAATAAATCAAATTGGGAAAGGTTAATTTTTTTAGCATTTCAATTTCCAATTCCCAATTGACATAATTAGCAAGCAAACAATTTTGTTGATACCAAATAAATAACAAAATCTGGCAGCAGAAAGCTCAAACATATGATACTTGGAGAATTCATTTGCTATGGACAGAGGTTAACAACACAAACATAAACAGAAATTCAAATTATAGAAAAAAACAACTATTTTTTTGCAAGATAATGAGAAACATATTAAAAAAATTTAAACCCCATTAAATAGAAAGTGAAATTAAAATCTAATCAATTAAAGGGTTTCTTGTTCTTATAATCCTAATTCTTTTAAAGTAAGAATTAATTGAAAGAATTTAAAAAAATTTAAACCCCATTAAATAGAAAGTGAAATTAAAATCTAATCAATTAAAGGGTTTCTTGTTCTTATAATCCTAATTCTTTTAAAGTAAGAATTAATTGAAAGAATATAAGCACCTTGAAATCTAAAAGATCCAAAAAAACATCAACTTTGAAAATTCTCCACTCCCTTAATAAATTCAAGAAATCAAACCGGGAAACGAGACAAAGTTTACATGCAAATCACTAAAATATGATCAAAACAAATCATAAAATCACAAGATGTTAAGGACACCTTTGAGAACAAATTGTATAATTATAGCGAGAGAGGGAGGGATGGGTACTTACAGAGAATTTGAGTGTCATGAACACTCTCCCTTTGAGCCAATTTGAAATTCGCAATGATCACATGAAAAATCAAACTTCATACCGAGAATTTGAATGGCTAAAACGAAATTGTTGTTTCTTGAGAGAGAGAGAGAGAGAGAGAGTTTTTCTTTTCAAGAAATTGAAAAATGTTGAGATTTAGAGAGAGAGAGAGAGAGAGAGAGAGACTGGATTTATATAGTGTAAGAGAAATTCAGAGAATTCAAAAAATATTCGACCGTTGCATAAACTGAACGAACGACACTGCGTTTGGTCTAGATTTTCTAA
>Ga0325411_1004542_pt1 | contig 15532 bp, 8 predicted proteins | sample PopdelMetagenome_13_FD_206181 | JGI IMG/M metagenome (GOLD analysis project Ga0325411, IMG submission 206181) | Populus deltoides microbial communities from Bellville, Georgia, United States - Xylem-PdIQD-R4 | ecosystem: Host-associated > Plants > Phyllosphere > Stem > Wood/Secondary xylem... | reverse complement strand
ATACCCACCAAACCAAACCAAACCACACTGTTACTTCTGTAATAACTAATAATAACAACAATACTAACCCTCATAATTAGTTTATTTCATCAAATTTTAAATTTATTATTTAATAATTATAAGTTTATGTTTTTTTAAAATTACTATACTTAACCGTTAACTTTAAAATTAATAAAAATATGCAAAAACTAACTCCAACACTTATAATAATAATAATAATTAAAAAACAACAACAATACCATCTCATGTATATCCATACGATTTTTCCTGTTTCGAATGAAGGGTTCGAAGGGGACAAAAGCACCTCTGGACCCCACCTTCCCATTACCATACCCTCCACTGTTGTTCTCTGCAATTTGAAGAGAAGGGGGGGAAGAGAAGAAGATACAATCGTCCTCGCCGATGCGCACGCTCTTTTTAATGAATGGGTATTTGTGTCCTCTTGCAGACATGATCATATCGTTGAGTATTTGTTTTAATTCATGATGATGCTCAAAGTGTTGACTTCTGTACCTCTCAAGGTCCTAAACAATGGCATTATCTGTAAAACAAGAAACATAAGGATTATGATTGTGATGCATATACATCTATAAATTCAAATAGATTATAAAATTATAGATTGAACTCTCCTGTATAATTCTTGTATGGAAGGTTATGATCCCTCCAATTGGATATTGTTTTTTATTTACAGAATTTTACCCCATATATACCCACCTCCTCAGAGACGCTTGTGATTGGAAGGCTCTACTAAAAGCCCTACAATATCCTAAAATTTGTCCATAGCCTTCGATTAATGTTTGTTAATAATTTACGTTCAATGGCTCTATTTCAAGCAACAATATGGTGCCATTTTGAGGTAATTTCAATAGAAAACCTTGACTAGACGGGTTTGATTTCAAACTCAATTGGAAGTTGAGTGATTAAATTTAACGGCTTAAGTAGTTAACTTATGACCACCCATAAACCAAGAGTTTGGTCTAGATCGGGTTTGATTTCAAACTCAGTTGGGAGTTGAGTGATTAAATTTAACGGCTTAAATAGTTAACTTATGATTCAATTAACTCGATTAATTCTAGTTGAGATTACACATAGACAACACTAAAGTTTTTTTTTCATGAGTTTTTTATGTAAAATAACTTTTTATATTTTTTTATTAAAATAAAGTTATTTTAATATAAATTCGAGTTAATCCACCAAGTTACTTATACGTACTTAACTCAATCAATTTACAACCTAAATTTTGTATCGGGTTAAACTTTAAGTTGGTATAATAACTATGTTTTTACAAACCACTTAAAATCATACATTTTTTTAAATCTTCTCTCTCATGTTTTTCTTTTTTTTTTTATTAAATAAATATTGGTAGTCACACTTTAATACCATGAAATGTCTAGCACGCGCTATACACAGAAGCAGGCGCATAACAAAGCAATAGAAAATGCACGATTCCTATAATGCCCTCAGAAAAGGGACTGGACGAGACGTACGGTTTATTCCTTGTAGAGTAAAAGACTGCAAAAACACTTTAATTCTGTTTTTTTTTTTTTTTTTTACTTCTTTATTTCCGACTGTTCAATCTGTTTATCCATTATCCAAAGTTTTTTTTTTTTAGAATATCTCATAAATAAAAAATAAAATATTTTACAGTTTGTTGGAAAAAGATACTTCTTCGGTTGGCTGACGAGAGCATTGCTTGTAGTTCTTTAAAATCCAACGGTGGTTTGTTTTTTTCTTTGTATTTTTTCAATGTTTGGTAATATTATTTAATTTAATTTTTATTTTAATTTAAAATTAATTTTTTATAGTTTTGATATTAAAAATATTTTATTAAATAATAATAAAATATTATTTTGATACATTTTTAAATTTAAAATACTTTAAAAAACACTTTTTACTATATTTTTAAACAGGTATGAAAATCATCCGTCAGTTCATGATCACCTTGTTCAATTCTTGTCTTGCTATAGGATGATTAATTTGAGTTTTTATTTATTTGATTAATGTGTCATGAAGTTCTTTTTTTCTTTACCAGATGCTGATTTTCTTACATGGTGGCCTTGCAAATTAAGCAAGGGAGGTTGGCACTTGGATTCGAATAAAAAACGCGACTGAAATTTGAAATCAAAGCACTACTGGTCATCTGATTATTGCCGAAGAAAACTTGCAAGGCGACAAAGGAAGATGCTTGTTCATTCACTTCTAAGCCAATTTACCCCGAGTTATCATTGCTGTCGAGGGAACCTAACTAATATATATGATCGCTAATTATAGAGAACATAAAGAGGTTGGTCTCCTGATTTCTTCCAACAGAGATAAAATCGACGCATGATCATCAGACTAATTAAGATTATGTAAATGGGAAGGTATATATAGAGTAGACAGGCACTAGCGTTAATTATCTTAAATATATCCTTAATTACACTAATTGTATGGTTTGAATTATCATTATATCGCCAGCTGCAGGCAGCTTCCTGGTCTTTTTCAAGCGGAGCTATCATTGTATGGCAGCCCCATGCACCTTCAAGCAGGCAGGCTCGTTAAATATTTCTAGCAAAGGACAAATCTTATGCTTACATCCATACAATCTCGTAATCAATAAAAGATTATCAGTTGATTAATTGTCAACACATTAATTTTAGAAAACGCCCAGCCAGTTATGAACAGCGTAAAAAGATGTTGGATGGAGGTATTCCAAATTAAGTCGAGATCTGGCTGAAAATTAATAAATTAAAATACTGAAAAGTTGGAGGATAGATGATTCTGCTTGGAGCTTTGTCGTTATCATGGGAAATACTGTAGCAGCATTAATAATGATACAAAGCAAGTTAATAAATAGTCATCATGGTAAAGCCTTAAGCAAAGTCAAAAAACCAGCACAAAAGAGCAACCACCGTTTCAGTATGCTCGATGCTGTGCAAAGCTTAATTAATGACCAGAATGTTGGACTGCCACCACTTTATTTTAATAAATTAATGGACATTGTGGGCAATTCAAAGAGTTTGAAACATCCCCGCCAAGCTCTGTGGAAGACTTGCAATCCCAAAATGTGAGGGTAATAAAAGACAATTTCTGACAGGTGACAAGACACAAGTCATGTACCTTGGTCGTGCATCCAGTATACATACAGCGAGAGAATTATACACACTTACGTGCATCCTCTGATCGAGAACTGCAGTTGAATGAATGGCTGCGTCGTGGTTGATTTCAATAGGTTGTCATTAAGGGTTTGCTGGTCTGGTCAACTACAACTTGGTTTTTCTAAACACCCCTAGCTAGAGTTATATTACACGACAGGAGGCTCGAGTCACCTTACTTGTCGAAACCCCAAGTAGGGATCGAAGAGCAGATAGTTAATTTAAGAAGAATATGGTGGGAAATTGAAATGACTTTCTTGGATCCTGAGAGGGACGATTGTAACAGTGACTCATAATTTTGATCACATTATTAAGCAAAGAAAAAGGGAACACGGAATCATGAAAGGGGGAACAAAAGAAAGGAAAAAGAAATCCAAGAAAACGTAAAGTATACGAGGAAAAATACAGGTATTTCACAAGAACAGGTGAGGTGAGATAAAAGATAGAAATGGAAGTAAAGAGTAAGGGAGCTACGTCTCATAATCATATAGTTACAGTAGCAAGTAGTTTCCCTATTTCTCTTTTTTTTTTCTTTCATATACCCACCCACCATCGGCATTCGGCACCAAGAAAACCCACTGAAGCTCAGCAAAACAATCATGATGAATCACCCTCTGCAGCCAGCACTCTCAAAAAGCATAATCATCTCTCTCTATCAAAACCTTCCTTCCCTTAAATCTACCTCTCTTAACTCCACACTTCTCTCAACCAGATTTCTCACTTCCCCACAACCATGAAACTTCCTTTTCTTTCCTTTCTAGTTACATTCTCCTTCTTCTTCTACCTGTTCAAAACTTCTCTTCTAGTCTTCTCTGCTTCAACTCCCCCTCTCCCTCTCCACTCTCTTCTCTCCATAAAGACCTCCCTCAAAGACCCTCTCAACACTTTCCATGACTGGAACTTGTCCAAGGCTTCAATCCAAGACCCAGTTTGGTGTTCATGGTCTGGCGTCAAGTGCAACCCAACAACTTCTCAAATCACATCACTTGATCTCTCCCACCGCAATCTTTCTGGTGTTATTCCAGCTGAAATTAGATACTTAACCAGCTTAGTTCACCTCAATTTGAGTGGGAATGCATTTGACGGGCTTCTTTCACCTCTCATATTTGAACCAAGTGACCTCAGGATTCTTGACATCAGCCACAACAACTTCAATTCAGAATTCCCACCTGGGATTTCCAAGCTCAAGTTTTTGAGAGTCTTCAATGCCTACAGCAACAGCTTTACAGGTCCATTGCCTAAAGAATTTGCCAAGCTGCGCTTCTTGGAGGAGCTCAACCTTGGTGGAAGCTACTTCAAGGGAGAAATTCCAAGGAGTTATGGAAGCTTCCTGAAATTGAAGTACCTGGACTTAGCTGGAAATGAACTGGAAGGACCATTGCCACCCGATTTAGGATTCTTGATCCAGCTCGAGCACCTGGAGCTTGGCTACAATGAACTCCTATCAGGCAATGTTCCAGAAGAATTTGCATTGTTGACTAATCTCCAGTACCTAGATATCTCACAGTGTAATCTATCAGGCAATCTCCCGCCACAACTCGGAAATCTTACCAAACTCGAGAACTTACTCCTTTTCAAGAACCAGTTTACTGGTGAAATTCCGGTGAGCTACACCAATTTGAAAGCTCTCAAAGCACTTGACTTATCCGATAATCAGCTTTCAGGAACAATTCCAGAGGGATTATCTTCCTTGAAAGAGCTAACCAGGTTGAGTTTGCTGAAAAATGAACTCACCGGCGAGATACCACCGGGAATTGGCGAGTTACCATATCTTGACACGTTAGCTCTCTGGAACAACAACCTAACGGGAATCCTCCCGCAAAACCTTGGTTCCAATGGGAATCTACTGTGGGTCGACGTCTCAAACAACTCGCTCTCAGGCCCAATTCCTCCAAATATTTGCCAAGGAAACAAGCTTTACAAGCTCATTCTGTTCTCCAACAAATTTTTTGGTAATTTACCAGATTCTCTAGCAAACTGCACCTCTTTATCCAGGTTCCGAATCCAAGACAACCAACTCAACGGCTCTATCCCTTACGGATTCGGCCTCTTGTCTAATCTTTCCTTCATGGATTTAAGCAAGAATAACTTCACAGGTGAAATTCCTGATGATCTTGGCAATTCCCAAGAGCTTCATTTCTTGAACATTTCTGAAAACTACTTCCACACTGCTTTACCGAACAACATTTGGAGCGCGCCGAATCTTCAGATTTTTTCCGCCAGCTCATGCAAGCTCAAGAGCAAAATACCAGATTTCATCGGATGCAGCAATCTGTACAGGATAGAATTGCAAGAGAATTTGTTAGATGGCAGCATTCCATGGGATATTGGTCATTGTGAGAGGCTTCTTTCACTTAATTTAAGCAGCAATTCTCTTACTGGTATTATTCCGTGGGAGATTTCTACACTTCCTGCCATCGCTGATGTCGATTTGTCCCGTAATTTACTCACTGGTTCCATTCCTTCAAATTTTGCTAATTGCTCGACTTTGGAGAGTTTTAATGTGTCCTATAATTCGTTAACGGGTCCAATCCCTGCGTCCGGTACAATTTTCCCAAATTTGCATCCCTCCTCCTTTTCGGGCAATCTAGGCTTATGCGGTGGGGTTCTGCCGAAGCCGTGCGCTGCGGATACGTTGGGGGCTGGAGAAATGGAGGTCCGCCATAAACAGCAGCCCAAAAGGACTGCTGGGGCTATAGTGTGGATTATGGCAGCTGCTTTTGGTATTGGCCTGTTTCTGCTAGTGGCTGGGACTAGGTGTTTCCATGCGAATTACAGCCGTAGATATAGTGATGATCGAGAGATCGGACCGTGGAAATTAACCGCCTTTCAACGGTTGAATTTCACGGCTGATGATGTGCTTGAGTGTCTATCAATGTCTGATAAGATTTTAGGGATGGGGTCAACGGGGACGGTCTACAAGGCCGAAATGCCAGGTGGCGAGATCATAGCAGTGAAAAAGTTGTGGGGTAAGCACAAGGAGAATATCAGACGGAGGAGAGGCGTGTTAGCTGAGGTGGATGTTTTAGGTAATGTGAGGCATAGGAACATAGTGAGATTGTTGGGATGTTGCAGCAACAGGGAGTGCACAATGTTGCTATACGAGTACATGCCCAACGGGAATTTAGAGGATTTGTTGCATGGGAAGAACAAGGGAGAGAATTTGGTGGCTGATTGGTTTACGAGGTACAAGATTGCACTGGGTGTGGCACAGGGGATTTGTTATTTGCATCATGATTGTGATCCTGTGATTGTGCACCGTGATCTTAAACCTAGTAATATATTATTGGACGGTGAGATGGAGGCTAGAGTGGCAGATTTTGGGGTGGCAAAGTTGATCCAAAGTGATGAGTCCATGTCTGTCATTGCTGGGTCTTATGGCTACATTGCACCAGGTATGGTCCTGTCTCTGTTCCTCTCTATTTTATTTGATGGTACAATTTATGCTAGTTTGGAATTTGTTAGTGTCAAATGCATTTCATTTCTGAGAGAAACATAAAACAAGGGAACCGATCCTTATATTAAGAACTTGGAATTTAATTGTTAATAGTCAGTTTCTGTAAGAATTTAGAGTCTGTAGTTCGGCACTGCAGCAGCTCTCTCCCTTTATTTCGTTGCCATAAACAACTTAATTAAGTGATGTTGGGATAACAAAGAAAACAAAAGAGGAAAGACAACTGCGTTACAAGGGTACTAGATTCATGAGTAGGACGGAAAGTATAGAAATTCTGTTTTCTTTCCAGGAGAATGGTGATCTTCAACGTAATATTGCTTGCTTACTTTTCTTTACTTGAGAGTCCAAGTCTGGCTTGTTTGCAAACAGTATCGGACAGAAGCTGGTTACGTTTAAAGTTCTAGGAGACCTTTTGTCTTTCTCCGTTTAGTTCGTTTTGTTGTTCTATCTAAGATATGGGGGTGTCAAATCTAGAAACAGAACACGCGAATTGAAGATAATGCCACATTAAAAAAGAAAAACACTATTCAGTGGTGTTATTTTCTTGATTATTACGGTATGAAAGACATCCATCCATATTTGATTTTGCAATTGCAAGAGGAGGAGTGGTTAGTACTACAGTACAGAGTGCTGTGGAGGGGCGGGGCTGGCGTCATTCCTTCTATTGGCGCCGCGAATTTGGAATTGTTTGAAACCTTTAAGTGCATGGCGCACTCACTGCTGCGCGTGAACCCTCTACTCTTTTTTTTTTTTTTTTTTTTGGGGGGGGGGGGTTGGATTTACCATATACAGTTGGACCCCACAGAAATTCTTTTAGATCCTTTCATTCATTGCAGTTTTTGACTTCGTGATGCACTAGGCATGATTTCTTTAGTGTTTTGGATTGAATTGGGTGGCTGATATATTGCTTTCTTCTCTCTTTTGCGCAGAGTATGCATACACACTACAAGTTGACGAGAAGAGTGACATTTATAGTTACGGGGTGGTGTTAATGGAGATTATAAGTGGTAAAAGGTCAGTCGATGCTGAGTTTGGGGATGGTAACAGCATTGTTGATTGGGTAAGGTCTAAGATAAAGAATAAGGATGGTATTAATGACATTCTGGACAAGAATGCTGGGGCATCCATTGCATCTGTGAGGGAAGAAATGATGCAAATGCTTAGAATTGCTTTGCTATGCACCAGCCAGAATCCGGCAGACCGACCGTCGATGAGGGATGTAGTGCTGATGCTGCAAGCAGCCAAGCCCAAGAGGAAATTGCCTGGAAGCATAGTTAGTGTTGGTGGTGGTGACCACATAGTTACTGCTGATGGGGCTATTGCTCAAAAGCCTGCAGTTGAATGTTAATATGATTAATTTTACCGGTTTTATCTTCTTTTTCCTAAATGTTATTTTTCAAATGGTGGGGATTGGTATAGGAGAAGTGATTTTTCTTTTCTTTTCAAGTGTTCTTGCTCTTATTTCTTTAATGTTATATTGCGTTATGACCTTTTGTTGTGTGACGCTTATAATTAATTAAAGTTAATGATTGTCAGTATGGAAAGGCATGGAGGGTGGGGTCAAAAGTATCCAAGGACAAAGGTTTTTAACATGAAAAGTCAACCAAGGGAGCAGTGATTGATTGTTTAATAATGTATTAAAATTAAATTAAATTTTAAAAAAAATTAAATTCTCATAAAACATCGTTTTTACAGACTCAAATTTACGAAATCAAATTACCCCAAGGGGGAAGGAGCAGAGAGGAATAAGCTCCCGAATGAGCATACAATGCATATGGGTGAGCGCTACTAACCTGAGATTTGTTGATATCTAAACAATGAATGCAGGGAGGATTTGTTTTAATTTGAACGTTCGAAATAGATTCTCTTAGGAAGGTAAAAGAGGGTTTGTCAATTTAAATCTAACAGTTTATTCATGTGAATGCCATAAGTACTTTCTTGCTTTCTGTAACATCTTCATAACTGGAAAAAGAAGAAAACGACCGCAAAAACAAGCAGGGGGTCGATCAAGAACTGTACCTTATCAAGCTATTATGAGATTCTTATGCAATAGTGAGGAGTAGAATATTTCAAAACCTTCACAGCAAAGTGGTTTGACTTTCCAAGGGTCCACTATTATGCTGGAATGTTGATGATCTATATAACCTGCAGAAGGTTACGCAGTCCCTTGAACCCTTGCATCTGCTGAGGCGCTGAGGCACCATCAGTTCAGGTTCATTTGCATTTATCCTCAGACTTCATTCGAAGCTCGAAGGTTGGTCTTAAACCCTTAAGGCCCATCAGCTTTATACACTATGCTTGAGCCTGCACTATAGGGCCTGTGCTTCTCATGATTCATTCACAAGTCCACAATCATCTCTCATAATGCTGAAAATTATAATAATTATAATTATAAGAAATAAATACAAAATCTCTTGTAACTTTTCTTTCCTATGGCGCCCGACTCAGGTGCCTCATCATTAATTTGTTTTCCCCTATTTCCAAAGCCCACGTACAAATAGTGGAAAAAGAATGGGACTGATCTCTCGTTCTAAACGGAGAGATATCAACGTAGCTCTGTCCTTTTGTCATTAATCATGTCTTGAGACAGCTTCCTCTTCCTCTGAATCCTGGCCTATTTGCAAGAGATGTACTCTCACACTTTTCTCCCATGCCTGAAAAAGATGATTCACAAAGTAAATATTTAATACATCAAAGAAAACGTTTTTTTTTCCTTTTTTTTACCGTGTAGATAAACTTAACAATTCTGACACAACTCAAGTGAAATCAAGTTTGGGCTAGACACATTCGTTGGACACTCGAACCCCTTTGAAACCTCTTACCCGAACTTGAATATGTGGATTCAAGTCCAAGCGCCTGATTTCACATAATTAGCCGAAATTGGGTCCAGCTTCAGATTTTTCTGTAAGCGGCCAAATATCACTGTGTCAGACTGTTGTCAGTGGCTCAAAAACCCAATTTCGAAACGAATTCAGGCATAAGGTCGGCTCGTTTTAAGAAATTAATTTGAGGTTGTTTTTCTACTCACTATTGATGAGGTATTATTAAGGAACAAAGGAAGATTATGATATAAAAATACTATATGAAGTTCTAAGGTAACAGCTAGCTCTACTAAGCTCACCACTAGTTTAGCAACTACGGTTATTGTTTTCTCCATTTCCTCCAAGCTTTCATCTTGATTTTGCAGTGTGCTCGAAAGCTCTGTAATCAGATAAAGGACTTTCTCGACCTGTTGAACAAGGTATTATTGAGTATATGCCACACGTAAATAATCATATCAGCCCAGGAAAAGAAGACACAAATTAACCTGGGAGAGGAATTTATTTATGGTCCCTTCTATGCTATCCATGACCTGCGCAGCATTGCTAATAGCTATGTAGACTGATTCCACATCTCCCTGTTGAGGAATCAAGAAATTAATTTTCGGAAAAGAATTTAAATTAAACAAATTAAGTAGACACCCCTCTAATCATGAAATACCTTAGCATCTTCTTCAAGAGGGAGTTTGACTGACAATGCTGATAGTTTCCTTGTCACTCTGCCCACTGCTTCAAAGTTTTTACCCTCTAATTTTGCCCATTCATTAAGCAGTTTCATTTGTGGGTTGATAATTTGACACAATTTGACCTCGTGCTTCAGCTTTCGGATTTGAATTCGCTTTTCTAGTATGATATTTCTCGTGTTGACGATTCTAAGCCAAACATGAAATAATTTATCCTGGAAATTAAGGAAATAGAGATGGAAAAAGTTAGAACATGGATAATTACACTAATCTGGAATTAAGATTGAGCAGCTGAATCGAGTTGCAATGAACAATAGCAGCAAACTTCAAATGTCAGTTCATAAACACGAAACGGTGCGCCTGCCTGTTTTATTTGATATGAGTTCTCGCACCATGAAATTAAATTTTTTTTTGTTACTGCTAGCTACCTAGTTACCTAGATTGTAACCTGGAAGTAAGTGAAACTTACCTCAGCAACTGTCTTCACATAGGACATAGCAGCATCAGCCCTAGCATTAACAAACCTCCACTGCAACAACCTATTGTACAAAACCCTATACCTATGGTACTCCTCTTCTTGGATTGGATTCACCTTCTTTTGCTTGAAGTACCTCAAAACACTATTCATAGCACCACCACCACCGTTACCTTTAACCTTCCCTCTCATATCTCCACCAATCCCTGGTGATGACTCTGGTGTCGGAAACACAGGAGATCGTCCAGGTGATAATGCCCATGCTGACTGTGAAGACCCTGCTGAAGACTTCGTCCTCTTAATTGCAGCAGAGCTGTTACGTGGACTAGTACTGCCTCGGTGCAAGAACTTAACAAATCCATCTTTGCCTCCGCTCTCCTTATGTTGACTGCTAGGTTTCTTGTGCATGTTAGTTAAAGAAGTGCCAGTAGTATAATTACATGAAGGGTTTACATTTTCATTTCTTGATCTTGTAGTTGATTTTGATCGGTTATTAACCAAACTTCGGTTCGTGGATAGCGAGCTTGAATTGTTTTCGGCTTCACTTCTACTTCGACTTAGGCACGGTGATGGTGACAATGGCGCTGGTGGCTGCCGTCTACGCGTGAGAGGGTATTCCATTTTATTGTTCCTGACAAGTATTTTTTTAAAAAAAACTGATCAATTAAGTTCTGTTAGAGGACGCTTTGATACCATATATATATATATATATATATATATATATAGGAAAGGAGGATGTATGAAGTTGTTGCATGGTTTTTTCAAAATAATTTCATTAAGGAGGAGTTGATGGCACGTTGAGTTAGGACTGAAATGCATGTCAATGGGACAAAGAAAGGGGACTTCCTTTCATTCACGAATTGAAGTAAAGGCTTCCACGATGATTTCCATTTTGATTTGTACCAAGATTAGTATTTTAATATTAGGTTTTCTTTATAGAAATAAATTGACCCCCGCAGGGCAACCACCATGGAATTCTGCTTCAATATATATATATATATATATATAGACACACACACACATAGAGAGAGAGAGGGAGGGAGGGAGAGAGATACTGACCATCATATACCTGTACTCTAACATGGAATATAACATCTTGCCTTTTAACACCTCCTCACGTATGTTATGGGCACAAAGTTTTTTAGTTGTTCTATATTATATTAATGGCTTGCGCTATGTTATATGTTATGAGTTGAATAAAATAAAAAATAATCAAGTGTGATTAATGCTTTTCTAGTATAAAAAAGTTAAATGATGTGAGAGTTGATTTAATATGATTTGGTTGACTTGACGAGTCTAAAAACAACCTGAACAATCGATAAAAATATGTTTTGACTATAAAAAAATTAAAACGACATCTTTCTTTTTAATGTTGAGACGACAACATATTGTATCGATCCAGGTCAACCCGGATTAACATTCAAAATCTACAACCCAGGTCGTGAAACTATAATAACCCCGTATAAAGAAAACCAAAATAAATTATGAAGATCAAGTCCCAATCAATCCAATGTTAAAAGATGAAATTAAAAAAAAAAGACACAAAAAATGAAACCTTAATAAAATAATATATATATATATATATATATATATATATATATATATATATAGGAATCATTGATTATGGTCTTACATAAAAAATATTTATTAAACCTTAGTACATTCACTACTAATATAAAAAAAATATTTAAGAATTATCTTAACCTAAATTTTTAAGTTGTCAAGTAAAACCCCCAAGATATAATTTATATTATTCTCTAACAACTTCCTGAAAAGAAAACTCTTTGAACTTAAAACTTACATAGACTCACACTGCATCGTACTATTAATTTTATCAAATGAAAGAGGATGATGAGGTATAAACTTGTGGCCACTAGATCAACATTATTGTGATACCATGTTAAGAAATCATCTCAACCCAAAAACTTATATTGTTAGGCAAAACTTCAAGATATGATTTGTATTGTTCTCTAACACACCTTTTCGAGCGAAAATTCTTTAAACTTAAAACTTGCACAGACAAATAGAATAAGAGTGGTGAATTTTGAACTTGTGACCACTAAATCAACCTTACTCTGATATCATGTTAAAAAACTATCACAACTCAAAAGCCTTATATTATTAGATAAGATCGATTTCAGGATATGTTTTGTATTATTATTTATTTTTCAATTACTTAAACAAATAATTTATAATATTTTTGTTGATTTATACTTATTATTTCTATTCATCCCGAGTATAATTAAAATTAAAATTTTATAAAATTCAACAAACCTTTTAATTAGAATAATTTTATAAGAAATCCTTAGTTATAATCTTATAATACCATTGGCTGACTTTTTAGAAAAAAATACATTTTCTTTTATTCAGAACATTTTTTGATGTGGAATCCAAGAAAGAATAGAACTTTTTTTTCTTTTTTATTTATTTATTTATTTATTAAAAGACATATGAAACTTTATTCTAAAAGCATGATATAGAAAAAAAGTACATTATTTTAGTTTTTAAGTATGCTTATAGAAAAATTATATGAGATTTTGGAGAATTATTTTTTGGAAGTTCTATACATATACATATATGTGGAATTTATATTTTCTAGCTATTAATTAATTTAACAATATATGAAAAACTAAAAAAAATTATTAAATATATAGTTGAATACTACACATGTGATGCACTTAATTTGTAAGAAAAACTAATAATAAAATACATGTAAAATATTGATTTCGATATCAAATATAAACTTACAAGTCTATAAAAAAATAATAAAAACTCTTAGTATTTTGTTCATTAAAAGTGAATTGAATAGTAAATTTTCAATAATAATAAAGAAAGAGGATGTATAACAATATGTTCATTAAAAGTGAAAAATCTAATTTCACTACCAGAAAATTGATAAATACAAATGGAAATACCGACAGAATATTTTCATCGGTAAATTTTCGAGGGATTTTACCGACGGAATTACCGTGGGAAAAAAATTTAAAACAAAGCAAAAAAAAAAGATGACGTGTTATTTTTACCAACGGAATTACCGACGGAATTTTCCGTCTGTAAAATCCCTCGGTCATTCCGTCGGTAAACTGTGAACATTGTTCATCATGTCAATTACAAAGGGAATCCACGACGGAATTTTCCGTCGGTATTTTCCAGAGAGTGTTATTTAGCGGTTTTCTGAAAAAATTCAATTAATTAAAATTTTTCATTTAAATATTACAGACGGAATCACCGACGGATTGAAAAACCGTCGGTAATTGTTGGCGGTTTCTGAAAAAATTTTATGAAAGTAAAAATTTAAATTAAATATTACCGATAGAATTACCGACGGAATAATTAAAAAATATTAATATTCAATTATCCGTCGGTAAATCCGTCGGTAACGCACCCCAATAAAAAGCCTGAATCCCCTTATTTCACAAGAGACAGACCCATTTCTTCTCCTTATTCTTCTTATTCTTCTTGTTCTTCTACTTCTTCTTTTTATTCACTATATGTAAAAAACATCAATATATATTTCTTTCTCTTCTTTTCTCTCCTCATCTCCTTCTCTTTTCCTCCATGCTTGGGTATGTCTTCTTCTTCTTCTTTCTTTTATTATCCTCTTAGTTTTTTTTTTAATTAATATGCTTAACGAAATTTTTTCTTTCTCCTTAGCTTCACTTGCAACTACATTAAGGTAAGATTTTTTTTTTCTTCTTTTTTCATGATTTTTTTCACTATATTTGTTTTTTATTTTATTTTTAATTGTTTTTGTTCTTAATATTTGTATAAATGTTGTTGTGAGATTTTTTTTTTCATATGAGATCAATTTTTAGTTGATTTATTTATAGGATTTTTAAATTTTTAGCAATTGCAACTTTATTTTTTTCATATGAATTTTTTTAGTTGAATTTATTATTTTGTTTTATTTATTTGTTGCAAATTTGTTTGAGTTGATTTTCTTATTCTTTTTTCCAAGCATTTTTTAGTATATATTATACAATGTTAATTTATGCTAATTTAATTATTTTATAATTTTATAAAATGAATTTTTTAAAAATGTTTTTAAATAATTACCGATGGAAATTCCATCGGTAATAAAAAAATATTATTACTGAGGGATATACCGATGAAATGGAGCGGATAAATTTATTTTTTTATTACCAACGGATTTACCGACGGAAAAAAAATTACCGACAAAAGATTCACCGATGGAGAATTTCCGTCGGTGATTCCGTTGGTAAATTAATTACCGACGGAATATGTGTCTTACACCGACGGAAAAATTCCATCGGTAAAACTGTTAAATCTTGTAATGTTGCTTATATATCCCGAGTTTCAAATTAAATCATGTGAGAATTATCCTAACATGATCCGATTGATTTGACAAGTTCAAAAATAATCCGGATGACAGGCAAAAACATGATTTTGTTTTTTTAAAAAAAAAATCAAGATGACATTAACTATAAAATTTCTATTTATTTTATTCTTTGGTTCTCTTTTGTTAAATTATTTATTTCCTTGACAAGTGTTTAGAAATTGGCCATGAATTTGAATATAAAAGGTTGCAATTGAAAAAGAAAAAAAAGAAGTTCAAAGATAATTTGAATAACAGGAAAAAACATGATTTAGTTTTTTTTAAAAAAATCAAGATGACATTAACTATAAAATTTCTCTTTATTTTATACTTTGATTCTCTTTTGTTAAATTGTTTATTTCCTTGACAAGTGTTTAGAAATTGGCCATGAATTTGAATATAAAAGGTTTGCAATTGGAAAAGAAGAAGAAGAAGAAAGTTTGAAGACAAAATTTCAGAACAAAATTGCAAAAAAAAAAAAAAAGCGGTATATATATACTGTAGATGACTAGAGTGATTTACTTGGCCTCTTGTATATTTTGTAATTGTAGTGTGATATACTTAGCCTAATATTTGTATGATAAAAGAACTCCAGGCCATACCGCCGTGACTTCGCAAAACTCTACAAAGA
>Ga0325411_1004541_pt1 | contig 15535 bp, 20 predicted proteins | sample PopdelMetagenome_13_FD_206181 | JGI IMG/M metagenome (GOLD analysis project Ga0325411, IMG submission 206181) | Populus deltoides microbial communities from Bellville, Georgia, United States - Xylem-PdIQD-R4 | ecosystem: Host-associated > Plants > Phyllosphere > Stem > Wood/Secondary xylem... | reverse complement strand
GGGCTTTCATTGAAAACAATCAGCAACGAATATTTTATCAGAAAATCTCATTCAACGTTTTCTTTCCGGAAGCTTCTCTTGATGTGAAATAAAGTTGTCATGGCAGTATACACGTTGATGGGGGAAAAATGGATATTTGTAAAGTACATGGCCCTTTCCGATCTCGATAACTTGAAAGCAAAGACTACTGGACTAGCATGAAAGATGATCTCTAACTAGCTTTAAAAAAAATCTCTCCAGGGAGAGGAGTGAGAGAGGGAAAGACTAGGACCCAGGAGATCGATGAGAGAACAACTGATAGAGGTTGAGTGCCAAGTTTCGTTTTGTTCGGCTTGTTTGATCAACTTAATTAGGTATAAGATTCTATATATAACATCAGCAATGACGTGTGATATTAATGGCTGAATATGGTGCACATTAATTAGTGCAAAAGGTTGGATTGTTGTGTAATCAAAGAACTTCATAGCGTTAAAATAAAAGCATAAGAATGGGCTGTGAAAGATCTTGGAAAAGGACACGCATAGAGCGTCTAACAGGACTGGCACGATAGGCTATTGTGGATGCTTCCGCAGCTGGCGAAGACGAAGAAACAGGAAAATTAAAAGCCACCCCCATGGATAGCTGATATGTTTTCGTAAGCCTCCGGTAATGGTCAAGCTTTGTAGCTGAAGCTACCTCCCTCTAATTCTCCGAGCTAGGCGTCACATGACTCGTATGAATGTATTGATTATTTGAAGGTTTTTTTCTCTGGGTGATCATGCTAGGCTAGCCAGGTTTTTCTGACCAAATTGCATGTGTGAAGAGAATCCCGAAATTTAAATTTCACGTGTTTCATTCTCAAAATACTTGAAAAACTAGAAGTCTCGGAAGGGATCCAGAAAGACTCGATCGTAAGGGAAATTTAAATACTAGAAGATTATTTCTAGGCACACAAAATGAGTGTACAAATAAACTAACCAAACATCCCACCTAAGATTCATGATGCTTTTATAGATAAGGTTAATTATATATATAATTAAGCTAATTCTTTAAGAAATCAGTGACGACTAAAATCTAATATCTCGAACTAGATGAGTTTCTCTTCTCATCTTCCGAACCAATTACCTGAAGGTACTCGTACGTTTGATGAACGATCAAACACTCATTAAAAAAAAACAGAGCAGGAGCAAGAGAAAGAGGGAGAAATTTTTTTAAAAAATAATCATAAAGAGGATATACCAATGTCTCCGTTTTTACTGGGCTTGGGGAAGCATCGGGCTCTGTTGCAACAGGCCCGTAAATCATTGTTGCTCTGCTAATAAAAAGGTGGGCTAAAATGGCCCATTAAAGAATGGTTGCCCTGCAAATGAAAACGGTGGGCTGCAGGTTCCCCTGATCACAAAGCTGAAGATCTGGGCCTTTTGTGATCTGACGACTGGGGAAAACTTCTCGTTGAACTTGAAATTTTAACACTCTCCTGTCTAACACGCATCTTCAAAACAAACTTGATACACCTGTCTATTGATACCTCGTACCCGTGTCGCAGCAAATTATTTTTCTCTTCTACGTTCAAGCATCTTTGAAAATTAAATTTACTTTCTTGGAGTAGGTTTACTTCCAATGCTATGCTTTTATGTACCATTCAAATCCCAAAAAAAAATAAAAAAATTGATTTATTATGAATGTTCTAATTAAAGTGTCGATGAGCTATTATAATAACAAACACATCTGAAATACATAATATTATCTTAAATAATTAAATAAATGACAAAACTACTTGTCTGACAATCTTAGAAGAGCCTGTCTTGAGATCTTTTGGTGTCGTGACAAATTTTGTTGTCTCTCCAATCACATGGAAAAAACTATTTGGTTAGTTAAGTTTTTTTTTTACAATAATCTATATATAATTACATTTTAAATATTAATCTTGTAGAAATTAAAATAATTTATTTTTCATTAACAAAATATACTTTTTATTTATTCTGTATATAAAATTCTATTTTCAAAATATTATTAACAAAACATATATTTTTTTTAATTTATTTTTTTAAATCACAATTTGTTTTTTAATATTTTTTCTTAACCACAGGCTACCAAAGGCCAAACACAAAGTTAGTTTTTCATAACGACTACACATCCTCGAAAGTCCAAAACTCCGAAAAGTTCAAATCCTAAACACTACTCTACTATCCTGAACAGAAGCTGCTTCCATACGCTCCATCCTTACTTGCCACTTGGCAAATCTTCGCCTGTCCGATCTAATCATACCCCCACGTGTCGCCCCGGATCTTTCCCAACTCCTCACCGAAAAATATAAGAAAAGAAAGAAAACCCACGCGACAACAAATTGCCAGAAATACCCTCATATATTCTTACTTGTTTGATTTCGTGCATACCTTTAACATCGAACGTCGCTCTTTTGGGTACAGTAGCAGCATATACATACATACATATATATATATATATATATATAAAACCCTTGCGGATCGGAGAGTAGAAACTCGAAGTCGAGAGTGGAGATCGCGAATAAGACAAAGAAAGAAGGATGAAGATTTTTGTTAAGACCCTGAAAGGCAGTACTTTTGACATCGAAGTTAAACCTGAAGACACGGTTCGCATTTCTTTTTTAGCTATTCCAATTCAATACGCTAGGGTTTTTTTAACTGCGTTTGCCTTTCTGCTTATGTCCAGTAATCGAATAGCCTAATTGTAGAATTGAATTAAGATTGAAGATTGTGATTTTTCTTTATTTTAATTATGATTTTTTTATGTGTATCAGTTGTTAGTTTAAATTTAAGCTGCTGTTTGAGCTAGTGTTTTTAGTAGTGACTTTGGGAATTATGTGGACTGATGCTCCCATTGTGTGAATTTAGGTTTTCTTTCCATAGTTTATGTCGGAATTATACAATCTACGTTGTTTTAGTTTCTCCTAAAAAATAACTGATTGAACGCTTCTTTCTAGAGTTAGAACGGGGTATGGGTCAATTGTATGAAGTGGTCCTATTTACTGAATCACTGATAATATTATAATTTGAATTTTTTTTCCTGTTTGTTCGGTTTTATTCCTACTATTTGGTTTGTCATATGTATTGCTGTTGTGTTCAGGTTGCTGATGTAAAAAAGAATATTGAAACAGCTCAAGGGGTAGCCGTTTATCCTGCTGAGCAGCAAATGCTTATTCACCAGGCGAAAGTTCTTAAAGATAACACCACTTTGGATGAAAATAAAATTGTTGAAAATAGTTTTGTTGTTATCATGTTATCGAAGGTGAGATTTGTTTCTCTTGTGCTTTCTTTTGAATCCTGTTCTCTCCACATTTAATCTGAACTTGCAAGACATGCACACACAATGCCAGCAAAGTACTTACCATGTTTTTACTTGTAGATTGATTTTTAGCTTGGAGAATAGCCATGTATCTTGCTATGTTGTACTCCTCCTGCGTAAAACTATTTATTTCATGCGTGCATTGTCCATGTTTTATATTGTAGCGAGTGGTTTAGAGTTATGTTTTTGCTTTGTATATGTCAAAACTATTTATTTCAATGCTTTCCTTTTGCTACATTCTCCAAATATCATTGATGTGTTATATTGTGATGTTTATATTATCAGGTTTCTTGGTTTTGTTCTAATTGTTTGCTTTAAAAATATTAGACTAAGAGCTCATCTGGTGATGGTTCAACTGCACCAACTGCCCCTACCACCAAGGTAATAACATTGCAATTGTTGTTTGTGATGCTTTTGCAACTTGCACCAAACAGCTAGTACGAGGGCTTAAATATCACAATCGCTGCTGTGAAAAGCCCTTGTCAATTCATATATAAAGTTCTTAATACAGGCACACTGGTCATAATATTTTATTGGTCTCAATTAGAAATATTTGTTAGCAAAAGGCTCCCTTCTACCACTCTATTCACTGTCTTGAATTAAACTGGTGCTTATGCAGGCACCTACAACAAGTACCCCGGCATCAACAACAGCACCTCAAGCTCCCACATTGACATCTGCACCGTGAGTCTAAGGGCTCGATGCCATTGCTGTCTGCAAAGTTGTTGACTTCTTTAAGATATCAATGTCTTGCATTCTGTTGTCTGCTCATTTTTATATGTTCTTACTTAACAGGCCAGCATCTGCTCCTGCTCCTGCTCTGGTTTCTTCAGTTGCTGCTGCGTATGTATTCTATTCCATCTTTAGTTAGTGGTTTGTCTTGTTTGAACCATGCAACGTGCCTTCAATCCTTTTGTTCTCTTTGAGACCTCTCTCTCATTTTATCTCTTCAACACAGTTTCCTTCTTCTTCTTTTTTCTTTTGAAAGTTTGGCATTATTTGCTGAATCAGGTCAGACTATGTTTATGGCCAAGCAGCATCTAGTCTGGTTGCTGGAAGTAACTTGGAGGTAGCAGTCCAGCAAATTCTTGACATGGGTGGAGGGACTTGGGATAGAGATACTGTTGTTCATGCTCTTCGGGCTGCTTACAATAATCCAGAGAGAGCCATTGAATATTTATATTCTGTAAGTTGTCTATTTATGAGATTCTTTAAAAAAAAAATTTACCGAGGAGGGATAATGGATTTATTATTTTGTTATTGGAGAATATATCGAACCATTGCTGGCTAATTATTTCTTGAAAGTGCTCGGTGGGTTTTGCTTGTGCTACAAGAAGATTCAGGAGTGGGCCTAATATTGCCCTGAAGAATAGTTTGGTGCATGTTCTTGTGATATTTATTTTACTGAAGGATATAACTAAAGAACTATATATGTAGATTATGTAAGTTAATTGCACGTATTCTTGCCAATGAAGAACTTTATGTGTTATGTATTTGATGCTGCTCTCTAGATCTAATTATATGAATTGCGACATGTTCCATTGCATAATATCTTAGAAGAAAGGAGCTGCTTGGACTTGCATGACTTAAACTGTTCTTTGGAATAATTTTGAATTTTCAGGAAGTGATTGAGCAGCAGTTGTTAATAAGAACAATTATTTGTTGTTGATTTCCTTCTGAAATTCCTGTTGATCAACTTTTTTCTGTCCAGTCTCTTCATTGCTTTTGCTCAAACATCCAAGCCAACGAGGGTCTCTTAAGTATGCCATTTAAGTGTTCTTTTTAAACATTCTGCATGTTTGGAGTGCTCCCTTATCTTTGTGTGTGTAATTTTCATTTTGTTGTTCCCAACTTTGGTAATTGCAAATAACAGGGTATCCCGGAACAAGCAGAAGCTCCACCAGTGGCTCAAATCCCTATAGGTGGGCAAGCTCCTGCAGCTCAGCCCCAGCAGCATCCAACACAAACTGCTGCAGTTCCTTCTGGTGGACCAAATGCAAATCCTTTAGATCTTTTCCCACGGGTAGTTGTTATGTAACCATTTACTGGTCAATTATGTGAGATTTTCTGGGTATTTTGACTCTAAAAGTGATAATTTTTTCCCGCTCATAGGGCCTTCCCAACGTGGGTTCAGGTGCTGGTGGAGCAGGAACTCTTGATTTTTTGCGGAACAGTCAACAGGTCTCTCTTTCTCTTCTCTGTCTGTTTCTTAGTGATGCCTTTTGACTGATGCATAACCGATGGCAATGGAATTTTATCCTGTGATTATTGCCAGTTCCAAGCCTTGCGAGCTATGGTGCAGGCTAACCCGCAGATACTGCAGGTTCTTTTCTTACCTCCTCTTGTTATTTAATTTTCCCTCTTAATAGGTTGTGTGTTAATTCCTTCTGTTTGTCAGCCTATGCTTCAAGAGCTGGGAAAACAAAATCCTCACTTAATGAGGCTTATTCAAGAGCACCAAGATGATTTTCTCCACTTGATCAATGAACCTGTTGAAAGTGGAGAGGGGTAAGATTATTATTTTTGTTCTTTCCATACTAGTTATGCTATTTTGTTTTGCTAATTTGTTTTTTCATATGCCTACAGGAATGTGTTGGGGCAGCTTGCTGCAGCAATGCCACAAGCTGTAACAGTCACTCCTGAGGAGCGCGAGGCAATAGAACGTGTAAGTTCTGCATCATTTTTACAGTAAATTTAATCTTGTGAACCATGCTTTTTAAGATTTGAATGACTTTACCTTAAAACTGTTTTTTATTTATTTATTTTCATTAAATTATGTCTAGTTTTTAAAGTTGCGTGAATGATTATTAATAACCTTTTTTTGACATTGTTACCATTTCAGCTTGAAGCTATGGGTTTTGATCGTGCACTTGTATTGGAGGTATTCTTTGCCTGCAACAAGAACGAGGAGCTGGCTGCCAACTACCTCTTAGATCACATGCATGAGTTTTGAGGATTGATTGGGTGGAAGCGGAGTCAATCCTTGTGTCCTCTGGAAAAATGTTTCTTTTTATTTACTATTTTAACCCTTTTATATATCCCCCCAACTTTATTTTAATATCAAGTTTGGAGCTCTATGATGTGAAGTGTCTGGACAGGAACAAGATGTACGTTCCTACCCCGCTCTCTCCTTGGTTAGGGTTCTTACAACTATATAGATGGTTGTCTTGGTAAATTTGATTTTTCTATGTAAATTTCGGTTCTGTCTGGACTCTGATGCCATCTAACAAATTCACCGAGAATTCTCCGAACAGCGGGCCTAAGCAGTCCTATGACACTGCTTCCTAACGTCTATTTTGTTCAGCATGTTCAGTATTTTGCTGTGCTTGAACAGTGATGGTGTTTTTCTGTAATTTGTATTCTCCTTCCTGGGAAGCTGATGAGGGATGGTCGTGGCTAGCTATCTTGGGTTGGAAATATATTCTGCATCAAAGGATGAAAAAGCACTGGTCAACCTGTATGTTATGCTCAAGGTACCTGTAGAAAGGCTGCTACTTTTGGCCATTGACAGTGTCAAAGAGCCTATCTGAGAGGTATTTTTGTGACTGCAAGGGCGAGGTATCACTTCTATAACTCGTGTAAGTCGATCTTGAATTGGAGTTTCTAAAGCAAGCTTCTTCAAAGGTACCTGCTATTATTTATATGAAAGCTCCAACCGGAAATTAGAGTCATACTTCAGGTTTGTCGGCTCACAAACGGACTTTCTGAGGTGATATTTATAATATATTTGGTGGGGTACTTTACACAGCAGAAGAGAAGATAAGCCCACCGTATTTCTAACTTCCAAGACAAGATTCTTTAGTAGGTGGACATTACCTTCGGGGCGCCATTTGAAGCTTCATCTCAGTACGTATCATCAATTTATTATGCATGATGAGTCGAGTTGAAGGTCCCAATACTGCAGTGTCCTTAGTAGAAAGAACCACACAGAAAGAGGAGCGTTCCCTCGCAGGTTTTCGGCTTCTGTTACGGTATTAAGCATTCATTGGGTATTTGAAAATAAATTGGTATTTTTAGAAGGAGATTTTCTAGTAGATGCAGTGATAGCAATGTTTTGAATAGCTCGACACATTATTGGATAAATACCAGGTTTTTTATGGGTTATATTCTCATGTAAAAGTTTGTGTATTGAATTAGATTATGGATTTGGTATTATTTTCATATCTTTTACACAACATATAAATTTTTATGTGTTGGCCTTATTCAAGCTATTTCAAGGAAGGTATCATGTAAGTAGACTTCCGATCCGATGACCATGAAAATCGAAAGCCTCTCTTTTCTAAATAATGTTACGTAAACCTCAAAATTGCAAGACAAATCAGATTATTCTCTCATAAGAACAAAATCAATCAAGAACTGGGAATTGTCCAGTTAATGAAGGCAAAGCAAATGTCTTTGATGCCCTGGAACATTGGTTGCAGTACATTCAAGTTTGTTAAAGAACACCTTATAATAATTATTCTATAGCCAATTAATTGCCCAAACACATATTGGGTATGGACAAATAATTAAATACTGGAGGTGTTGATGTGGTGTTGTTTTTATTTATAAAAATATTTAAATAATATATTTTTTATTTTTAAAAATATATATTTAAATAATATAGTATTTAAAAATTTATTCCAGATATCAATACATGAAGAAAAAAAACTAATTCAAAGCAAAGCAATAAAAAAAAACTTTAATGTTTTTTAAAAATTACTTTTAGATATAAAAACAAACAGGTTAAGGTTAAAGTGATAAAAATTGACATTTATCTGAGAAGAGAGACATTGTGGTGGAAAATGACATGTCGGTCGGGTTGTTGATTGGCAAACAAAACCGTCTCACCTGTTTCCTATCTGTTCAGGACTTCGGAAACTTCTGATGGACCTGGGAATCCCAAACACCATTCTTGGAATTTTCTTTTCCCCGTTGAAGACTCCGAGGTCCCTTGACTGAAGCTTCCCAGCACGGTACCTTCCCATAAATGAAAAATAAAATTCCAAAAACCAAGTTTGTCGAAAAAAGGAGGGAAGAAATTAAGAGCTCGAGGGCCCATTAGGCTTTTGCAGGGGCCGTCATCAGTCTACTTTTTACCTATAACATAAACCCTTCAAGTTTTAGCTACAAGAAGATCATGAGCTGATAGCCCAATAAAACAAATTTTATCTAGAACAGAGACGAGCCACCTTCTGACGGACCTTAACCTCGCAAGAAAAAACAGAGTCTCAACGGCCCAAGAAAGAAAGAGATTTGAATAATCACAGCATGATTCTTCATGATCTCTCGATTCTCTCCTTGCTAAAATAGAATATTTATTATTACTGTTATTTTTTTTTTTCCCTAGGCAGACCGCAACTCAAGCAGAACCTTCCCAGTTTCTCAAGCCACTGGCCTCACAATTCCACGCTTTTATTCCCTTTCCAATGACAAAAAAGAACGAGTGAGAGAGAACCAACAAAGAAACCTCACGCAACTTTCATTTATGTCGTTGCTTATTATTCCAATTCTCCTTTAGTTTTCAACGAAAGAATTTTCTCGTTCAACTCTTGACAAATTCAAAAGGCAAAATAACACCGTGTGAAAGAATAGGAATCGATCCTATATAAAAGGAAACCCACCACCATCAACAATGATGCCTCCTCCACCACGCTCTTCCACAACATTATACAGCCAACAACAACACGAAGCACAAGACGACTTTGTTGTTGAAGAGGAGGCTACGGAAGCCAACATGACGACAACGACAAAAACAAGAGCAAAAACACCCTTATCGGAGATTGTAGAGGCGTTTGAGGAGCTAGCAAAATCTCTGAATTCTCGGAGGATCAGAAATTCAGACAAAGGAGCTGGAGGAGAGCTTAGATTGGATGCGTTCTCTAAAACATGTTCTTTGGTCTCTGTTCTTTTCAGCTGCCTCGGTCTTGCCTTTCGATTCGCCGAGTCCGAGTACGTTGCCAAGGTTCTTCCATTCTCCTTCATTTCTCTCCTAAAATCTTCCGTTTCTTTTTTTTCTTTTATTTTTTTAAAATATTTACTTTATTTACTCTCTTTTTTCTGCCTGACACTTGATGCATAAATTCAGGTTCGTGATCTTGTGGAAGCATCGAAGGAGTATAACACTTTACAAACTATACTCGATCTAGATGTTGCAAATGGCACAGTAAGAACATCAGGCAGTCATTCACGTAATTTACGTCGAGTCAGGCAGGGTCTTGACCTTATCAGGGCTTTGTTTGAACAGTTTCTGTCTACAACGTACGTCCATCCCCTTTCAATTTTTCTTTTCCCTTTTTGTTTTTCACATCCACAGCATGTTTTTCTGGTAAAATGGATTAGTTATTTTGCGTTCATGCTTTATGCAATGGATTGAATCGCATGTCATGTGCCAGCAGTTTAATATTTCCTAAGGCTCTGCGTTTGTGCATTCTAACATTTAGGTTGTTACTTTTACAGTGATTACTCTTTAAGAGAAGCAGCAACAACAGCCTATTCACAAGTTTGTGCACCATACCATACATGGGCTGTCAGGACAGCGGTTTATGCTGGCATGTATACTCTTCCTACTAGGGACCAACTTCTACTGAATCTCAATGAAACTGGTGAGTACATTTTAATTATCGTAAACCTTTCTATAGGCTAGGAACTATAAGGGATATGATTGCGGTGATGGTTTAATTAGAAATATGAACCTTGAGGTTCCTTAAAATCTCTAGAATCTTAACATCGGGCAACATTTTCTTAAGGAAGGTAGGAAGTTTATGGATTAAATTTCGTGAACATCTGTCTGTTTGAAAACCATTGGGAATAGGGAATAAAGTAAACTGTAGTCAGAATGTCTGTTTCCATGAATGTAGAGCAATGCATCCAATACAGGAAAGAGAAAGAGGGCAGTATCTAAATTTATATGTTATGCAACCCCTAAATTTTCTGTAAAATCTCATTTACTCGTAAAAGAGAGAGATTGGTTGTTTACTAAAAGTGCAGTTTCTCTTTCGACTAATTCAATCAACTTGGTTACCATTTATGACTGTTGAATGCATATAAATTTGTATGGAGAACTGGAGAAGAGAGGAAGTATTTTTACTCTTTGGCTAGTCTCACTAAATAGGTCCCATGGACTCAAGAATTGTTGGCATCTTAGTTTTCAGTTCCATAAATGGACAGGTAAAATTTTTGAAAGCAATCAATCAAAAAAAAAATTATATGTTACCGAGTCCGAGAAGTTCGCATCGCGGTGCTCTTTTATGCTAAATGGCATTCTTCTATTTTCTTCACAAATGAGCTTTTTTATTGTAGCTTCAATTGAAAACATGTTACCACTGAGATCGGTTGAATTCAAATTTAGCCTCCTTGGGGAGATCTAACTTCTGTTGTAATTTTGATGCAGAACATTCAGCAGAGAAGAACATGAGAAGGTATATCAATGCCTCACTTCCAGTCATCGAGTATATTGATAGGCTTTACATTTCCAGGAATATCCGCTTGGACTGGTAATTTTGACCTGTTACGGGAAAGTCACCTAATGCAAGGGTTTTCTGACTTGGCTGCATTCCTATGGCAGCTATTTCGAGTCAGTCGTTCTGACTTACTCAGGCGGTTGCTAAGCATTCTCCGGTTGACAGCAGCTGTCGTCGATATCTATTTTTTAATGGAGAAAGAACATCACATGATTTGTAAATAAATAGCTGTCTCGAAACAATAATTTTATGTGCCGGGCAATGCGATGGCCAGTGCAACACAATCGTATTGTTGACGGAATGTCTGTTGGTTATTAATCACCAACAAAATCATAAGATTATGTAATATCATAGTTAGCAATAGATCAAACACTACTTGAATCCTTCAGCAATATGTTAGATTGTCTGGTGGCTTAACCTCGAACCACCATAAAATCGAGGGAAGGCTTTGTTAAGGATGTTAAGGACATGGTCGTAGGGAAGGCTTTGTCTTCGCTTGTGTTGTCTGGTGAATCAGAAAAGCTCAATGCAAATGACCTCTTGACTGGGATTCAGAGCGTAGCAAATGACTTCTTTAAGTTTCTGTCCACGAGATGTAGTTCTGGTAGTGAATGTGAATCTTTTTTTTCTCTAAGGGACGAAATCTAGTAGTTCTGAAAGTCGTATATCATGAAAACTTATAATCCAAATTGCATGCATAGGCTACTTGTGGAATCAACCTCTGAATCACATTCAGGTTTTACCGTTTCTTTTTTCCAATTGTTGTTGTGGGGGAAAATGCTTAATTGTCTTGAGTATGACTCATAACCAATCTAAAGGAACAAATTAACTCAGGATACCCACAGTTTATCCAAATTTATACCTCAAAAGATCGATGCAAATGCTACGTTTGTGGCAAAGCATTACCCTGGCTTCTGTCAAAAACTTTCAACAACTAGCTTTTTTATTTTCATCTTTAAAATTATACTCAACAGTATTTGTAATGAAATGCGTAGAAAATCACGACAAAAGGAAACTAAGGCACTGCAAAACCATCTTCCAGTGCCCAGTGTTCTGCTCAATAGACATGCCATCATCTCATCAAAGACCAAAGCATTGAAGCCAAAATCAACAGCATTCTTTCTATAAAAATTCATCACAGCATTTATAATGTCAGGCTCTCTGGGTTCTCCACAATCCTAGCAAAGGTCTGAAGGAAGGCAGCCAAGTCAGCGCCATAGACGATTCGGTGATCGGCAGTCACATTCACCTGAAGAGAACCAAATAATTTAGTTGGAGTATCCTACAGAATCATTTGCTAGGAAGGAAATCTGAAAGGCACTTCCACTAAAATCCATGGAGCTCTATTGTGTTTGATGTTTGACTTCATCAAACAACCAAATAGCAATATATTTCGATTTTCAAGAATATCAAATAACATATAACCTACAAAGGGAAAGCAAAGGGACCTAAATCAAATAACATATAATCTCATCAGAAATAAGATAAAATAATCTATACGGAGGATAGGTGCCAGGGACCGTAAATAATCAGAGCAACATCAAAGCAGGGCTTTTTTTCGCCTCCAGAGAGCACCCGAGCCTTTGAGATTCACTTATATGACTTTTCCCCTGATATTTCCCCCCTTAAAGAAGATCGATTGACTTGCAAGAACAAACAGCTATTTATTGATAAGTATGATGTGAAGCTATTACCTTGATTACAAGATGATAGAAAGCAAACTTAGTAAAAGGCTTAGAACACTTTGCTTGCCTTTCAAGTTAAAATCTAGTCGAAATATCATTTTCCAGTGACTATTGTTTCAACTAGCAACTGGTGAGTTTTTTCAAGAACAGTATTCCAAGAAAAAGAAACATTATGATCTCTAATACGCTATTCATGTAAATTGCTTCCTGTGCCTATTATTTCAAAATTAATTCTATTTTGCATACTCTGATGATATAGTCACAAAATAATTTCAAGGAGACAACAAGGCCAACCGTTTGAACATGTGACAACCATACATGTATTGCATAATCCCCAATGAAGATTGAAACTAAATAATTATGAAACAAGGGTCACTTAATATCATTAACTAACCCAATGCCCCTGCTCTCTGTGCACAAACTCAGACAGACCCCATGGGAAAATAGATATATCGACCACAAAAAAGAAGATTGAGAAACTTTCCAATGCACTTTAAGTGGAAAAAACTGGATTCCTTCTTGTAAGATAATTCAAAGATGTAAGAAAAATGTTCTGCTGTGATCTACAATTTTGTCATCCGTTTGTTTGTTTTCAGACAGAAACTTATAAGACAATGGAAATCGCACTCACCAGCATTTTATTTTTAACGCTGAAGAATCCATCTTTATCAGCCAACACAGTTGGTTTTGATGCTCCAACAGCCATGATAGCCCCCTGAACATTGTTTCCAATTTTTTAGCAAATCTCTAAAAAAATCAGGAGGGAGTTCCCCAACTAACAGAAATAAAAAGCCTGTCTATCACCACTCACGTGGCCTGGAGGAAGGATGGCATCAAATCTGTCTACTCCAAACATTCCTAAATTGGATACAGTGAAAGTCCCTGCGTACATACAGAGTTAGAATTATTGCTCCAAAGAGATTTTTAACCCGGATTCAAGCCCTTAATAGGGTAAGGAGAGACACAGACACGGAGAAGTAACTCATATGATAAAAACCTGAATTATACTCGTGGGGCTGAAGTTGTTTTGCTCGGGCCTTCTCCACCAACTCTTTCCATTTTTTAGATAACAAGTACAAATCCAACTACAACAACAAAGCATTTTACCCATTTGAACTGAAAATAGTCATGTGCCAGAAACCGATACAAAATCAATCATCCATGAATAAAAAGAAAATCATAATATCATATGCATTTAATAATCAGACTACCTTATCAGCGTCCTGAAGAACAGGGGTTATCAACCCACCATTGATTGCCACTGCCACTGCAATGTTAATTTTACTGTTGTACGTAAAGCTCTTGCCATCTTTACAGCTTGCATTGACAACTGGATGCTGAACAAGTGCCATCGCTGCAGCTTTTACCAACAATGCAGTCATTGTCACACCCTTGGGTTTAACCTGAAAATAACCATAAACTCACACATTTCAAATCATCAAAAGCCAAATTCAGTAAAATTATCGTTCCCGACAAAATTAACAAAATCATTTTACCTTGTCGTGAAATGCATCAAGAGCATCAGTTATCACTGGATACCCAACCCTAAAAGTCGGAACGGAAAGACTCTCCACCATATTTTTTGAAACAGCCGCTTGCATTGTCGTGAATGGCACAAAATTTGACCCCGGTAGAGGAGGAGGGACTGAAGAACTCGCTGCAGCCTTAACCGTGGCAGCAAGACTCTCACTCGGCTTCGAAACAGCAATCCCCGCAGCTGCCTCCACGTCAGCAGGAGTAACCCTCCCATACGGGCCCGTTCCAACCACGTTATTAATATCCACCTTATGCTGCTTCGCCAATTTCTTCGCAAACGGGGTCACAGTCGTCTTCCTCGGCCCCTCAGGTGCAGCCGGTGGTTGCGAGATTGTAGGAGTGGAAGTGGCCGGAGGAGGAGGAGTGGGAGTAACAGTTTCTGCTACAGGTGGAGTTGAACCACTTGCTTTCGAGGCAGCTTTCGCCTTGGCTTCCGCAATTTCCTCTTCAGTTTCAGCTAAAAGTCCAATTGAAGCGCCAACAGGAGCGGTTTCGCCCTCGGGGACTACGATTGCGGCGAGAATGCCATCGTAGAAGGTCTCGACATCCATGTCGGCTTTATCAGATTCGACGACTACAACGCTTTCGCCTTTGGAGAGAAGGTCGCCTTCGGATTTAATCCAGGAGACGATCTTTCCCTCGGTCATGGTAGAGCTGAGAGCAGGCATGAAGATCTCACGTATCTTGGCATTGACTCTGAAGGAATTGGGATTTGTTTTGCGGTGGGACAGAGTGGACGGGAGGAGAGGGAGGGAAGGGGAGAGGGAGGAGGAGAAGTTGTTGATTGGGGTTTTGGAGAGGAATGGAGTGGAAGCCATTGGTGGACTGAGAGAGATTGGATAGTGTGTGTTAATGGAAAAGAGATGAAAACGAAATGAAGGGAAATAGTGGAAGAAGGAAAAAGGAAGAACTAAAGAGAGGGAGGGGGCGGAGATGACGAGGTGATGAAGTCGGTTGGATGGAAGATTTGAGCTACAAGACAGCAACCCCAGCCCCCTACTGTGTTTACCATCGCCCCCGAGCTTTTTTTCCCTTTGATTTATTGAAGGAGATGCTGGATGGTATGGAGAATGCTTGTAATGTGATCTTATTTTCTATTTTTCCCCGGTGATAGCTTCATCTGTATAGTAACAAACCAGTAGGCAAGCATCACCCGCAATGCTCTGGGAACTGCTCCTGGAATATGGTTCTAATTTTTTATTGATTATTAATATAATTAAATATTAAAATTAAAGTCGGTCAAAATTAGGTGGATTTTTAATGATTAAGTGATGATCAATTTAAAATCTAACAAATTAAAATTCTTAAGTTTCAAAAATTAAAAATTTTAGTTCGAAAATTCAAAAACTCCATCGTTTTATTTGAAAAAACTAATTCGATGCTTGGTTTTCTTAACCCTGGAGTTAGATGGCTCCATGGATTTTCAAATAGAGTTTTGGCAATGGCATGGACGAACTATTTATATTTTCAAATATTCATCGCACACGTGGTTGTGAGTGCATGAGAATTTATCTTTAAAATACAATATATTATTTTTTTCATAAATAACAGCAATTGGATTTTGTATTT
>Ga0325411_1004540_pt1 | contig 15535 bp, 8 predicted proteins | sample PopdelMetagenome_13_FD_206181 | JGI IMG/M metagenome (GOLD analysis project Ga0325411, IMG submission 206181) | Populus deltoides microbial communities from Bellville, Georgia, United States - Xylem-PdIQD-R4 | ecosystem: Host-associated > Plants > Phyllosphere > Stem > Wood/Secondary xylem... | reverse complement strand
GTCACGGCTAGCAAGTGGTGGGAGCCCTGGTAACTCAATAGCATACGAAGTGTCCTTGCAATTATTGAAGATATCACCATAACCATTGAAGTAATAGTAATAGATGTCAAAGACAGTTGCAGGCTGGGTCCAAAGAAGTGCTGCTGGGAGATGCTGTGCGCGTGCCACCTCAGCTGCAAATTGTAGAAGCGTCGTGTAAACCAAACAAGTGACGGGCTTTCCTTCTTTTGCACTATCTACGATAAGCTCATTGAGAGTCTGTGAGCCTCGACGTTTGAGCTCAGACGTGAAATGATCTCTGTCATCTTCAGGTTTAAACCCGTCGTCATATCCATCTGAAAAGGTAACGAATGACAAACCGTCAGGAAACAAAGTTTTGGACATGCGGCGGCCGGCAGAGAGAGAGGTAACAAGGGTGACGAGAACACCAATACGTGTCAGACCCTTTGCGAATTGGAGGGCAGGATTTATGTGGCCTTGTGCGGGATAGGTTAACAGAAGGAAGTGAGGTTGCACCGCCATGGTGATTGCTTCTGTGGCGGCGGAAGACTGGCGTCTGGTGAGTTTGACTAGATGGAGTGATCAGCAAAAGGTTTTGTTTGCTCTAGCCAGAAATTACGAGGAAAAAAGCTACTAGCAAGACTAACTACAATCACTTGCGTACAGGGGAAGGCCTCCTTATATCATATAAGTGGAAGTGAAAGGTGACGTTTGTAGTGACGATTAGGAGATTCTTTATTTCCGTGTTTCAAAAGATTTTTAAAGGATTTTGATTTTTTTTTATTTTAAATTATTTTGATGTATTAATATTAAAATTTAAATTTAAAATTTAACAAAAAATTTTAATATTTTTTAAATAAAAAATTTTAATATTTTTTAAATAAAAAATATTTTAAAAAATATAAATAACAAATATGCTTTAATTAATGCTGATGTAACATGCTTATGTCGGTATGTTCGTGGAGCTAAATTTAAAAAGGAAGAGATGGCAAAGCTCAGATGTGGTCTGTCCCAATTTATAATTATTTATTTATTATTGTTATTCTTTTGTATTTTTATTAATTTTGCATAAAATAATGGTTATAATAAGAGGCTCGTAGATTAGTTGATTGTTATAATAATAGACTTGTTGATGTGTACTTTGTGGCTTGTATTGAAGTAGATACCAAATGACCAGCGCACATACAGCACACACGTATGTTAATATTAACATTAAAAAAAATAAATTAAAAGATGAATATAGTGAATCATGAATTAGATTAGTGCTATGCTTGTTTGTTTCTTCTTGTTTCTTTGATTTTTTTAATCAATGTTTATTTTGTTAATTATATTATTTAATATTAAATTTATTTTTTATTTGGTTATTATATTTTCATGACACGGATCATGAGTTTAAGGGGTTAACGTAGTTGGCTCGCGTTTTTTTTCTTAATTAACTTTTCTTTGACAATCTCATTATTTAATACTATGTTGATTAAGAATTAGATTCTAAGATTTTTTTTGTTTGCTTTTTATTAGGTTATTCTGGCCTCATGACGCGAGAATAATACTTAACGGGTTAACCTGAGTTGACTTAAGTTATTTTTTGTGTCTTTTTTTAAATTGAATTTTTTTTTCAATTTCATCATTCAACATTGGATTTGTTGGGAATTGAGTTTTGTAATTTGTTTTGATTTGCTTTCTATGAGAATATATTAGTCTCGCGATTAGGGTCGCAAGTTTTGGCATTTTAACCTTGGTTAAATCATATTATTTTTTTAATTTTCTTTCTAAGATGTTATTTCGGTCTCATAACTCGAGTTATAGATCCTTCAACATTGAATTTGCTTTTTATTTGTTCTCACGACCCGAGTTGCAGGTTTGACAGGTTAACCCAGTAGACATAGTTTTATTTAAAAAAAAATTATACCTCCATTTTATCATTTAATATTATGTTTAATTAGGAATTAAATTTAATGATTTATTTTAGTTTGCTTTTTATTATGTTATCCCGGCCTTGTGACTAAAGAATAATGCTTAACGGGTTAACCAATGTTGACTCGACATGTTTTGTTTGTCTTTTTTAATTAAATTTTTTAAAAATTCCATCGTTGAGTCCGACATGGTCAATTAGGAGCTGGGTTTCATAATTTGTTTTGATTTATTTTATATAGGGTTATTTCAGTTTCATGACTAGACTCGTGGATTCAACAAGTTAACCCTAGTTAAATCAGGTTGTTTTTATTTTCTTTATATGTAGAGTTATCTCAATTTTATGACTCAGATCAAATGTTTGATGGGTCAACTTGAGTCACTTTTTTAGATCATTTTTTAATTGATTTTTTTTTAATTTCATCCTTTCACACTGGGTTGATTGAGAATTAGGCTTTATAATTTGTTTTGATTTGTTTTCCATTAAGTTATTATAGTCTCATAACTGGAGTCGTGGATTTGACATGTTGATCTAAGTCAATCCAATATGTTGTTATTTTAATATTAAAAAAAGATGTCATCTTGAATGTTTTTTAGTCAAACTATTTTTTTGTAGGTCATCCGGATTATTTTGGACCCGTAAAGTCAACCGGTTTATATCGAGTCAACCCTCTCATGGTTAAATTTTTTTCCAATAGAAAAAAAATAGCAGCATTTGAATATTATTCTTACGTTCAAGAAAAAATTGACTTGACTCATAACACAGCGCGGGTCAATAATTTAGTGTACAGGTTTGATTTTTTAAGTTTAAATTTTAAAATCATTATTAAAGAAAATTTACAAAGACACCTTTAAAAAATCATTTTGAAAAAAAAACTTTATCGTATTTGAATTTGAGGATATAAAAAAAAATTGATGGGTGTATGCAAAATCATTAGTAATAATAAGAATGAGTTGTTGTTGAAATGCAATTCATGAATTTCAAACTATTATCCTACAATTATTTTTCTATTTGCATTATCAATACAACTAAAAAAATACATGGGTTCAATTTAACTATGTTCATATTATGAATAGTTAATTAACCTAATATGGTATTTGGTTGGTTTATAACAAATTGTGTTGTAGTTTAGGGCTTGTTTGGTAGTGTGATTGTGGTTATTTTTCAAAGTATTTTTCGTGCCAAAATGCATCAAAATAAATTTTTTTATTTTTTAAAAATTATTTTTGAGATCAGCGCATCAAAATGATCCAAAAGATACAAAAAAATAATTTTTAACAATTTTTTTTTTGAAAACATGAGTACAACTGCGTTTTCAAATGCTCACCTAGGTGGTTGATACCAACTAAGTGAAGGTGAGGTCGCAGGTTCGAGGCTGGTCACAATGTTTGTTTTCAAAAGTCATATAGTTTTTTTTTGTTTGAAAAAAATAGATAACTCGTCATTTATCTCTTTTATAGTTTTAAAGCATCCCAGACTTGTGGGTTTCTCTTAGACCCATGAGACTTTGTTTTGTTATGTTAAGCAAACTTGTCATTTGGGTTTATTTTTTTAGGTTTTTTTCCCCAACTTAATCCTTTAATATAGGATTTTTTATTGTTTTTTTCTTGGTTTTTTTTGCCCTTTTTCTTAATCTTTTTTTTTTCAATTCCTTTATTTAATATAGAATTTTTATTTAATCTTATTCTTAAGTATTGGGTTGATGGTAAGTTAATTTTTGTACTTTTATAGTATAGTAAAATAAATAATAATAACTCAACTTAATGAAATTCATAACTCGAGTCACAGGTTTAACGGACTGACTAGGGCTAGCCCAACCTATTTCTTTTCTTTCCTTAGATATTTTTCATTTGGACTTTTTTAGCTGACAAGGTCATATCATTGCAACTCCCACAAGATTTAATTTAAAACCCGAGCTTAGCAAATAGTTAGGTTAATGGTTTTTACATTGGAATCATTGTATTGACATTGATAACAATGCTAAAAAAATTCTTATGGCCTAAATATTATTTTTTTCCAACCCACGGTGAAAGTGTGTGCAATAAACTAGTATTATGCTAGGGAATTAATACATATCATATTGCATCAAATAAAATAAAAATTTATTTTAATTTAAAAATAAAAATTCATTTTAATCCAAAAATTAAAATGATTAATGTAACAATAAAGGCCAATGAGCGTCAATAGAATGAAACCTGTAAAAATTTGTCTAGCAACTTGACTGAGCATAGTTGTCAAATTTGATTCAAAGAGAAAAGAACTTGGATTACCATCAACTCAAGAGTTAATGGATTAACTCAAGTCAATTATTTATATTAAAAAGATAATAGTTTAGTTTTTTAAATATTAATAATAACTTGATCGGGTTTAGTCTGGTTAGATAAGTTATTAAAAACTAGATGGATCAGCCTTGTTTCATCAAGTTAATGTCTGATTTGATTCAACTAGAACCACTATTTTATTTAGGTTTCGAATCTCAATTTTCCAAGATGGATCCACCATTACGCCTTACCATGTTTAACAACTACTTGAATGATGGCTCATGATTTGTCACGGCTCAAAGTTATTTTTTTCCTAACATAAAAAAAGATGTCTAGATAATAATAATTCAAGTAAATCAAGGCTAACTTAAATAATACATGATTTGAGATATGAAATTGGGTTAACCCAACATAAAAGAAAGTGAAAAAAATTATAAAGTTCAAGACCTAATAATCTAATGTCAAATGATGAAGTTACAAAAAAAATCAATTTCAAATAAAGAAACGTAAAAGAAAAAAAGTTGAGTAAACCCGAGTTAACTTAACTAACTCATTACTTGCAATGTAAGGTATGAATAAAAAATAAAATTAAAATTAAAAAAGAACACAAAAAAGACCAAAGTTAGATATAAAAAAACACTAGAAAAAAAAACCGAGTTAACTCAAGTTAACTTAACTAAACTACACTTAGGATAACCCCATAGAAAGAAAAGCATAAAAATAACAAAAGATCAAGGACCAATGATTTAATCTCCAATGATAAAATTAAAAAAAATCAATTTCATAAAATAAAAACGTTAAGAAAAAAATATAAGTCAACCCGAGTTAACTTAACTAACTTATTACTTAGGATATGAGATCAAAATAATCTATAAAAAAGAAAGTGAAATAAATAACGAAGCTTAATGCCCAATAACCAAAAATCAAATGATAAAATTGAAAAAAAAATAAGAAAAGCTTGTCGAGCTAATAACCAGGATTACCATATAGAAAGATAATCATGAAAAAACCACAAGGTAAAATTTATAATCGTAAAAAAATTTAAAACTAAACAACTAAAAATTAAATATTTTTATTTTATTAAGTTTAATTTTGTTAGTATTAATCAATTAAATCACTAAAATTTCATTCAAATCAATATATTTAATTAAAAACCCTACCCGAATGTAGATCTCATACCTAGGACAGCCCACCGGCCCAGAAGACTTTAAAGATGTTCTCAATAAAGATCCGACCCGATCTCATTTCCCGCCACAACTCGTTACTTTCCCGCCGTCAATATATATATAACCCATCTAATCCCGCCCAATTCCATCTCCCGCTCTCTACAGAATCTCTCAATAGCTTCCTCTCCTACCCTATCCCTGAATCCCTCAGCCATGACAGAAGAAGAAGCTCCAAAGCTCATCCCCAACAAACGAAGTGAACCATCCCCTCCCTACATGGGGATAGGGATCTGCACTGACAGTAAACACCACGGGGTATTGTCGCAATCGCTTAACAAGAGGTCCCGAAGGACAAGAAATGGTGATTCTGCCGATACAGATGACTGGTCTTCCATTTTAATGAAAGATCTTCGCACCAGAAGGGTTTTCTCTCCAGTCCCAAGCGCTGTTGACAAACAAGGCATAAAGGGATCTGATAAGGTGGAAAATCATGGGATTCTTTTTGATTCCCAGAATTTCCCAAGTACAAAACTTGCTGATTCTTTGGATGTCAAAGAAGACGTGGGGTATTCCTGCAAAGAGCAGATCATGGAGGATGACATCAATATTTCCAATGGTGAGATTTTGAATGAAGAATGTATGAAAGGAACACCTCCTGATGCAGAGATGTTGAGTTATGGATTCGCTGAAAATGAAGGCAGAAATTCGAAGGAAACGGGACACGCTTCTCAGGAGCTATCTATCGGAAGCGTGCTGAAAAGGGGGCCTGAGAAGAAGGACATTGACAATAATTCTGCAACCAAATTTGTAAGTGGCCCTTTGAAATCTTCATTTACTTGAACATGATTTTTTTTTTCTTGTTTCCTATGATTTTGTGGTGATTAGTCTATCATGACGTCTTGTTAATTTAAGCTAGTGTTGGATTTCTGGAATAGGTCCATAGGCCGTGGTCTCGGCTTAAGGTATTCAAGACCCCAGGTTCAATAAGCTATAGAAGATTGCTTCCATATCTGATGGATATGGTCAAAAATGACTCTTGTAACTTCTCTACTCTTCTCTATTTTCCACCTGTTTGTAGAATCATTGGAGATAACTGATAAGTATATTGCTAACCAAACTATAACGTTAAATTTCATTATGATTGGTTTCCATAGGTGCTCCCAAGAAAACTAACTGCCCAAACACGGAGGGTGGTCCAGGAATATCGATGCATCACTCCCAGAGAGACAGTTCCTTGGAGGGTAATGCTGGTGATTCTGATACTCAGCCACATTGTGTACAATTTCTTGTCAATGGCTCATCTGGTGCCAGTGACTTAAATGTAACATCTCTTGAACAACTTAGTTCAGAGAGGGATTGTTGCGTGAGTTTTAATAGCCACAACTCAGTGAACGATGATTGTTGTTCAAAGCCTCTTGTGAATGAAGAGAACGGAAAAATTGAGATAGGGGCATCTTTAACTGTGCACGCTTCTTGTTTTGATGGTTATTCTACTGATACAAAGCCTGTTAATAGCGAAGAGATGAAAAGAACTGATGTTGGGGTTTCTAGTGATGATCAAGATGTTATGGATGCAAGGCAGAGCTTCTCGTTGATCAAGGAGAAGCACCAATTAAATGAAAGTGATGAAGATGGTCGACATTTTGATCATACTACAGCACATGACACTGTAGGTGTAGAAGAAACTGACACGATGCATCCTTCTGAAGCTGTTGGTCTAAATCATATAGGCCCTGATTTGTTCGATACTGAAAGAATCAGCAGGACTTGTCACACGAAGAAGGAAGTTGATCTTAAAGGTGGTGTTTTGGAAAAAAGTGATGACTCAAATGAAGAGTCTATCCAGCTGACCCCAGTCACTCCACGGGATAGTGATATTTTTGATAAACCAGAGGCCTACACCAATGTGGATAGCAGAGTTAAATGTGTCTCAAAGAGAGTTGATCGAGTTATTGGGAGGCCATTGGATGAAACAACCCCTAGAAGCAATAGATTTGCTGGTGATAACATAATGGACTCCAAGATTTCTAAAAGAAAATTGGTAATTTATCATGAGGAGCCCTTGAGGATAGCTTATTTGCAGGCATAATAAGTGTATATGTTAATCTTCTCGTTCCTCTTTTTTTCTTCACTAATGTAAGCTGCATTTCACATTGGAATAGGTTTTAAATCCATGCTCACAGCTGAAGCTATTTAAGACTCCAAGCTCATTCAGCTATAGAAGATTGCTTCCATATCTGATGGATATCACCAAAGATAGTTCTGGTAATCACTCTCCTTTATGCTAACGGTTATATGGTTTAATTGCATCAGAAGATCGCGGGAGTTCATTTAGGGCTTAAATATCACTAAGCTAACCATTCTTGAAAATAATTTGCTCAGGTGCTTTGGGAAATGTTCATTATCCAAAACTTGAGAAGCGCTCAGAAGAATATCCAGTCTCTCTACGCTCACAACTATCAACTTCTTACCGTAATGAGAATCCCATTGAGAAGTCTGATGGAGAATGTTATCTTGTGAATTGTGATTCTGGCCCTTCACGTACTGGGCAAATCGCCGTGACAGCTACCAATGATGCATATAATGATGCTCAACCAGATTCAACATCTGCTGAACACAACTCCGAAACTCCAGTATCACATGGTTCACTAGAAAAGGAGATTACAGCAGATGTTATATCAGATAAAGATAAGCAGTTAGAGGCTGTCCTTGATATTGTGCCTTCAGTTCATGGAAGCTGCTCACCACCAATGTCATTTTGTTTTGTCTCTGAATGTAGCCTGAACTCAGGGGCACCTGAATTACCTGTCGTTAATGAAGGGGGCTGTACGGCATCAGTATTGAAAATAACTAATTGTGCAAAGCCTGAGGAAGCAGACTCATCCCAAGTTGAAGTCTCCGATCCCTCGGGAATTCCTCCTTTTGGACCCAAGAGGAGTATTCTTAAGAGAAATCCAAGAGGATGCAGAGGAGGTTGCGGATGCTTAAACTGTGCTTCCTTTCGCCTCCATGCAGAAAGGGCATTTGAGTTCTCAAAAAATCAGATGCAAGATGCTGAAGAAGTGGCCTATGATTTGATCAATGAACTCTCTCACCTGAGGACTTTACTGGAGAAATCAACATCTGGTTCCGATGATCACCTTGCTGTCTGTACTGATCAGGTAAATACTGAATGAGCTCAATATGCTTTGAGTCATTCTTCCCACTCTTTCTATCTACAATAGCAAGTAATATACTGTAAAATATTTTGATCTCTTTGCTCTAAATGCTTTAACAGAGTCTATCTCCTAAACCTTGTGATGAGTACATTTAGGCGTTTGCTAGATCCTATGATATCACTTTGTTATGCTCAAACTATAAACATATTTCCATCTTTACCAGACTACATCAACTTACAACAAAATTGAGAAATCATCTCGAATGGAAATCTATGTCACTGAGAATTACAGGGTTTTCCACTTTAACATTGCCTGTGACCTTACCGTGTTGCTTTTTTCTAAAAAGAAGGAAAGAAAAAAGGCAGAAACCTTACTCGATGGCTAGAAGTTTCCTTCTCAGGAGTTTTAAGATTTGTTGCACTCATATCTAATTATCATGTCTTAGAACAATATCATTTATATATGGCAGTGGTGCACATGTATTTTATAAGAGGCCCGCTTCACAGTAGACGTGAAGGATCTATGATTTAATATATGGTAGTCACTTGCTGAGCCGCATTTGTTTCAAGTCTGTTGAATTTGAAGTTTTTTTCTTAATATTCTGTCCTTGTAACTAGGATGATCTATTGAGCGTCTTCCTAATTAAGTGGCTTTCTTGCTTTTGTTTTTGGAATTAAGCAATACAGCAATAGAAAGATGATTGAGCTTCTACAAGTTAATTGTTCAAAATACAGACTCTATGGGTTAAGATTATACTGATAAGGTGAACTCATCAAAGGGATGACAAACCAGTAGGCCTGCTTGATTGGTCCATTTGTGATTATATTTAAGCGCATAGATCAGCTGGGTTGCCCTTTTACATTCAGAACAATGCTGTGGACAGTCACTTTCTTCTCATTATGGTTTCTTAATCCTTGAGGAAAAATCTCAACTTTCTTTAGCACTGGGGATGGTCCTAGCTACCCTGTCCCCATAATAACGATATTTATTCCACGAGTGGTGTGTTCTTTATTTAAGTGATGCTAGTGGGCGCTCCAATACTGCTAGATGCATCCTGGTTTTAAAATTGGTAGCCACCGGTGCAGCATCAGTAGAGTCAGTATCTGTCGAGCTACTGAACAAGCTGGAAAAAAAGAAACTGGGAAAAAAGTTACGAAGTGTTGGAATTATTAAACGTTGTTTTATGGCCGATCAAGCATCATTGGACTTGCTTTACTCTTCACTACTTGAGCTGTAATCCAGTCTTTACTTGTGCTGTAATCTAGTTTCCTCTTGACTACTTTATCTAAATAAGCTGAGGTAGTTGCAGCAGCATCACTTGCGTGGCTGCATGTTTTGCAAGGGTGTTCACCTTAGGTTTAGATCGTGTTGCCACTTCCTATATGTTGCTTACAGTTAAGAATACAGAAGTTCTGATGTTGAATTTCCCTGTTATTTTTCCTTCCATTGCATTTTACTCGAATACATGGAACATGTATTCTAAATTTTATCATTTCTTGATTCAGGTAAAAGAAGCCTGCAGGAAAGCATCTGAAGCAGAAGAACTAGCAAAAACACGGCTTAAAGGAATGAATTACGATCTCAGCATCCACTGCAGAATCACAGTAAGTACTGGATAGCATTACAAGCATTTAAACTTGTTCTTCTCTGATGCTCATCCTAGGAAAGATATTACTGTATAATAACTGTGATTCTTGTTATTTCCACGCAGAGTGGAGAGCGACCACGAGTTAGTTTCGCAAATGGAGTGGACGAAAGAGTCATTCCACATGCAGACGTTTGAAGCAAAGCCTAATCAAGACAAATGATGCACTTTGTATGATTATGATTGTTTGGTTTGGTGTATTTTTGCCCTTATGCCTGCCTCCTGAGTACATCACAGACAGATCAAATTTGTTGTTTGCTACAAATTTTTTGCAGAGATGCTTTTAACAGTTGCTTAAAGATGTTACTCGGTGAGTTGTACACAGCAGCTTCAGTTTTTCAAGTTTGATCCCAAGAGAATGAAAATAAGAAAATATAATTTATTCAGGGGATTTCTATTCTTTTGGTGTGTAAGTAGTCGATTCTGTGATTTTCCAGCTACAGTCAATGTGAAGTTCACCTTGGCGTTTGTTTCTTTCCGGATAAAACAGCACAGGAATTTTCGTGGAACAGAACTGTTCGATTTATGCATAGTTGTTAACCTAGAGCCTGATCTAGGTCTGGAAGTTGATTTTGTCCAAATTATTTCTAGATATATATTAAGAGTTAAAAATATCATAAATTATATATATATATATATATATGTATATGTATAAATTCGATTCACCTCCACCTTTATAACTAAATTAATCGGATGTGAATGTCAGTTTGGCCATTCCTATTAGATGCTCTGCAGAAAGGCTGCTCAACAGAGATACAGGCGAGTGAGCGGTGCACTGAATTACGTTAGAGATGCTATTATCAACGAAACAAGATAATGTTGGACAGACATGTTTCAGAACGATTTTTTTTTTCTTTTCTGTAACGGGAAATAACTTTCTTCTGCCATTCTCTTCTTGTTTAGAGCAACCTGCCAACCTCCTGTTCTGTAATTGACATGTAACATACAGTGGTTACGTTCATGCACCAATCTGACAGTCCAAATTTTTTTCTTGAGGAAACATTTAATTCCTTCAACATTTAAGTGAAGTATTTTTTTTGGAAAGAAAATAACACATAACCACTGATATTTAGTAAAACTAAACTCAAACAAGAAGCTTTATTATCTGGGGTAGAATTTACAGCCATCAACAACATGAAAAAGGTAGGTGATAAAAACAAAAACAAAAACAAAAGCAAAAAACAAAAGAATTGGATTTTATTTTGGCCTTGAATCAGGCCAACTGTAGCGTGGAGTGCAGGGTATATGCAATGTATCTTCAACCATGGGTTCGGATATCATAAATTTCCAGAAAGGTTTCATGATCCATGAACCTCTCAGAATCTTGAGCGTCTGCACTCAGGAGGGAGACCTTGAGGGAAGCGTTTTAGGTCAGCGCAGTAGTTATAAATCATGAAGTATTTCTGAACCCATCTCAGTCTTCTTCTGCTTGGAGCATCGAGCGCGTTGGTTTGCCATGCACGATCAGAGAAAGAACTGGAAGACCTGGAACCACAGGAAGAAGTGCCATAGGACCAAGTACAGGCATCAGCTTTGAAGTTTCTGTAGTAAGCTGTAAAGGGTGCCTTCGTCCAGTCCGTCTTCACCAACCCGCCTCTTGTAGCCCAGTCATCGGCGTTCCAGAGGCTGGAGTAAATCCTCATGGGCTGGCTCTTGGGGAAAGGAACTCCAATTGATTCGGCATTCTTGAACACCCTTATGGGAAAATTATCCACCAAGAAACTGAAAAGAGACGATGACAGCCGATAAAGAACAGTAGATACAGCCAGATCGAAGAGGCGATTGAATATTACTTACATGATGTGTTGTTGGCTCCAGATGATGGAGTAAGTGTGGAAGTTTCTTGTGGGGTCAAACCAGAGATAGAATTGCTGCTCTCTGTTTCCCTTCCCCTGAGTGAACACATTAGTGTGCAAAATGTAAGGGTCGCCGCTGAGGTTCCCCAAGAACTCGAAGTCGATCTCGTCATGTGTTGCTCCTTGAGAAGACAACTGCATGAAAAAAAAAAACAACAAACACAAATAAAATACTACCAGTTAGACGTTTAATATAAATTAAAATCATGAATCATGAATATCAATCTATTCAATCTATCCCTTTTGCTTGTAAAATCCAATTCAACCATTTTTATCACATCCAAACAATTTAAAAAACAATTCTCTTCTGGTTTTAAAAACTACGCCCTATTTTTACAAGTACTTGGTGTGGATGACCCTTTTCTTTCCCCTCTGCAGTGAACTGCATATGTAAAATGAATTGGTTATTTAAACAAGTTGCTGACGTAAAGTTAATGCCTTTGATATTTCCCCGGCCCCTCTATAGTGAAGGCATTTTTTCTCGAAAAAATGGATGTATGTGTGACCTTTTTCTTTCCCACGTTAATGGGAGTTTTTCGTAGCAATAATTATTTTTTAAATATTTTTTACTGGGAAATAATATTTTTGATATTAATACATTAAAAAATCTAAAAATATTAAAAATAATGTTAATTTAAAATAAAAATAAAACATAAAAACAAACATTCCTATGTGTGTCATTCTCGTGACCTATTCTATGCGTTAGCTGAAGGCAATGAACACTACCTCGTAGCAAGTTGCTTTCAAATTCATTCTAGTTTGAATATGACTGTATAAGGTATAGTTTACTTATATATAATATATTATGAAATTAAGGGTTAAGCTATTCTTTTTTCTTTTGCTTGTAATCATATACGTACGTAGTAGGCTGTTACAGTGCCAGCAGAGTTGCCGGCAACAAGTTTGAGCTGCATATCAATCCTCCCAAACAAGTATTCCTTCTTGGACTGAAATCCAGACCCAGAAACCTTGTCTAGAGACAGGGAGAGGAGCTGTCCTCCGTTGAATATCTTTGCACGGTGGTCGCCCCATGTTAAGTCAAAATCCTGATAGAAACTACCTGAAGCAACCACCACCATGGAGCAAACTATCAGAAACAGAGAGAATCCATTGCAGAACAACCCCATTTCTTAGTTATATCAAGACTCGAGAGAGGGAGAGACGAAGGGGAGAGGAGAGAAGTGTTTGATGCGAGTGTTGGTGATAGGGCTTATGTGGAGAGCTACATGTATATATATATATATATAGATAGATAGAGAGAGGGGTTTTGCTTGTGAGAGAGAAGAAGAGACGGGGAGGTGAGGGGACGCGTTAGCAATTACTGGGGGAGCTACAGCCCCAAAGCTGGTGACAGCTTAGCACACAATCCCAAGCTGGAAGCTTTTGTTTTTGAGCATGCCAACAGTGTAGCATTTTGGCAACTTTTCTGGCTTTTAGCATAGAAACTCTGTACATCGATTTTCGCTGTGTTTATTTTTGTATTTAAAAAACGTTCTAAAAGAATTTTGAATTTTGTTTTTGTTTCATATTAATTTTTATTTATGATTTTTAATTATTCTGATGTATTTTTTTAAAAAAAAAATTTTAAAAATAATTTCTAATATATTACCAAACAAAAAAAATATTAAAAATTCTGTTTGAGTTGTATAAGTCTGATTGGATAATTAATTTTTTTAGGTTAGTTTAGCTTACTATTTACACAATCTTATAAATTACTAATATTAGAATAACTGATATTCAGGATTTATTAAATTATAATTTCTTTTTTAATTTAAAGATTCGTGAAATGAAGAATTATTTATTTTCACTACTCACTAAGTAAAAAAAAGAAAAAGAAAAAGAAAAAGAAAACATGTTCAATGATTTTGTTCCATTGAACAAGGGGCAGGGCCCTTTGGTTGTGATTAGAAAAGACCGGCGGTGGATGCCAGCCAGGTGTGGTATGGGAGAATAAAGAGCAGTTGTTCTCATCTGGGACCACCATTGTTTTGTGCTGCACTTGCCCGTCCTGATCTTGCCACGTAGCACCTGGTAAAATCTCAGCCACCCACCCTCTGATTTTTTTCACTCCGGCCATGACAAGCAGCTCTGAAGCTGGATCCATGTTACTCCTAAAACGGCACCGTTTAGATATCGTTTTCCAGCCACGACAAGGTCGGGTATTTTTCATCACAATTCTAACCCTGGTGGTTAAATCTGGATTCATGAGTTAATTTAAAAAAAATTAAAATTTAATTTTTAATTAAATTAGATAAAATAGTGACTTGATTAAACTCAACCAAGTCAAAATAAAAAAAAGAATAAAGTATTTTTTTTAATAAAAATAATTAATCATTTGATATGATGATTTGTAAATTTACATGATAATTAAATAGAAAGTGTTTCAAATCAAGTTTTATAGCTATATTTTTAGAAGAAAATGTTTAGGTGTATCTTTCTTGTTTTATTTATTTATATTATAAACTTAAAGTATGTTTGAAATTGTAATGGTGGTGACGGTTCAAAGTGCTTTTTTTAAAAAAATATATCAAATAAAAAAAATTTATTTTTTTAAAATTATTTTAACATCAGCACATCAAAATAATATAAAAATATTAAAAAAAAATAAAATTTAAAAAAACACGGTTTATATTATATTTCCAAACACAGTATTATAATCTAGGCTAGTAGCTGTATTATTTATATTGGCGTGGAAAATGAGTTTTTCCCATGAAGTTTCTACTAATTATGACCCTATATATCTTGTACTAACACTAGCTAGCTTACTATAAGTCTCGTGACCTTGCCATGCAATGTCAAATTCAATTCACCGTTATGTAGAAAAGGTAAAGGTAGATTACAAAACCTAGCCTAGAGGGACTCTAATCATGGAGATATTATCCAAGAAGATGGTCCAACATGGAGAAATTGTGCAACCAAAATCTTCTCTAAATCTTGGCATACACACATAGGTCTTAGAAGCTTTCCCTCCACTTGATTTGTTGTCGCATGTCGATACATCATCGAGAAGATTTTAAAGTGAATTTTTATTTTTAAATTTAGTAGGTAGTCTAATAATAAGAGCTTGAAATAAAAGGATTTGTTTATTATGTAATTTCAAGTTTGAGCCCTGTGTTTGCTAATATTGATGTTTACTAGAGACTTATCTGATTATTAACTATAAAATTCGTAGAAATTAGTTGAGTTAATCAAAGCTGACATGAATTAAAAAAAAAGAGAGAATATTTACATTAAATCAACTCCAACTGTTTACAATCAATCATATGACATTCATGATAATGTTCTTAAAGCTCCAATGGGAGATTGTGTTATTGGCTTAATGCTGGAGGCAGCTAAGAATCTTTAATTATGTTAACGATTTAATTTGAAAAAACAAATAATACTATAAAACATTCCACTTATTCTTCTTCGGTCACAATTAATTCCTATGTAAAGTAAATTAGACGGTATCGTGGAATATATAATTTAAAGTAAAGTTATGCGCCAACCTCAATTATAAAAGTTAGGCATATAGGCAACAAAACAGTTTGATAAAAA
>Ga0325411_1004539_pt1 | contig 15538 bp, 9 predicted proteins | sample PopdelMetagenome_13_FD_206181 | JGI IMG/M metagenome (GOLD analysis project Ga0325411, IMG submission 206181) | Populus deltoides microbial communities from Bellville, Georgia, United States - Xylem-PdIQD-R4 | ecosystem: Host-associated > Plants > Phyllosphere > Stem > Wood/Secondary xylem... | reverse complement strand
TTTAAAACCTTTAACAATAAGTTTAGCTTTATATTTATCAATAGTGCCATCAACTTTCATCTTTCTTTTAAAGATTTACTTATGGCCTAATAGCTTACTTCCAAGAAGAAGTTTCTCTAATTTCCATGTATGATTATTCATAATGGATTCAATTTCACTATTGATTGTCTCCTTCCAATAAGAAGCTTCTGGACAGGACATTGCCTTAGAGTAGGTTCGAGGTTCATTTTCTAACAAGTATGTTAAAAAATCAAGACCAAATATTTTGGTCATTTTTGCCCCTTTACTCTTTCGAAACTCAACTTCATCATCTTCTAATTGATGATAATTACTTGAGCTAGTCTTAAATCATTCTCTTAAATACATGATTTTCTTGTGTTTTCTTCCATGGAAACACATTATCAAATAATATAGCATTCTTTGATTCCATAATAGTAATAGGATGAATATACTCAATTGACTTATATAAAAGAAATTAACAAGCACTACTATTGTATGCATATTCGATAAATACATAATCCATAGTTTTAGTTCCTATCTTGACCCTTTTAGGATCAAGTATTTCTACATTTGCAAGACACCCCCACACTTTGAGGTATTTGGAAGAAGGTCTTCTACCTTTTCACAATTCATATAGTGTCTTATTTAAATTTTTATGGGGTACTTTGTTAAGTTTATAATTGACAATTAAAATTAACTCCCCCCAAGTTCTGAGGTGTTTTCAAACTTATTAATATGACATTCATTATTTCTATTAATATTCGGTTCTTACATTTTGCAATGTCATTTTATCATGGTGAATAAAGAGTAGTAGTTTAGAGGATAATACCATCTTGGGAACATAATTCACTAATTTATGCTTCGTATTCTTCACCTTTATCACTTTTTATTACTTTTATCTTTTTGTTAAGTTGATTTTTAACTTCATTCATGTAATATTTAAACATTTTAAGAGCTTCATCCTTGCTCCTAAGCAAATAGTTATAACAACACCTTGTGCAATTATCTTAAAAGTAATATAATACTTTTTTCACTTCTAGTTTGCACAAAGTTTAAATCATCAATATCTAAGTGATTTGAAAATAAGGTTTTATGAATTTTGATTCTACACAAATTTCACACTTATGATTTTTTTAATCAAAAATCATATTTGGCAATAATTCATGGTTTATTAACTTTTGCATAGAATTATAATTCACATGACAAAACTTGTCATGCCACACATCACAAGACTTAATCAAATAAGAAGAAGATACAATTTTATTATTATTCTCATCAATGGTTATTACATTCATTTTAAAGAGGTCATCATAATGATGCCTTTTTTATATAAATTTATCACTTTTAAGTATAAATTTATCACTCTTAAACATTATTTTAAAACTATTTTTGCTCAACAATAAGCTAGACATTAAGTTCTTCCTAATGTTAGCAACATGCAGTACATTGTTGAAGGTGAGAAGCTTTCCAGATGTCACCTAGTAACTTGAAGGTTAACAAGTTCTCTATGTTGCTAACATAAGGTTAATAAGTTGTGTCCATCCACTTCTTTGTAAGTAGAAAACATCATCTTCTCGATGTATAAATGTCTTGTAGCACTAGTATCAACCCACTACTACTCAGGATTGTATAATCAAGTTGACTTTAAAAACAAAAAACATGTTCATTTTTAAAAATTCATTAGCAAGGTAATCAACCTCATTGATATTGGCTTCAATAATAATTTATTTTCTTAGGTTGCTTTGTTAAGCCTTATTTTGTTTACTGTAATTTGTTCAATTATCATCATTTCACTTATAAACTATAGCATATACAAAAATAATATCAGAATAATTCTTTCACTAAGTAAATTCCCAGGAAAGATTGAAGGGGTCATAAACGACCCTGCTTAAAACACAATCTTCTTAGACATAACTTACTAGATCGTATTTATGCACTGCACTAACTTTTTGTATATGTAAACAATAACATATACATGAAAATGTTGTATACATGAACAAATCTAACCATATAACTTTGATGTCATTCTTAGATTTAGAAATTTACCGACTATGAGCCTTTTCATAATGACAACTTCAACCTTGAACTTTTTGTTAAGAGCTTTTCAAAGTGTCTATGCACTCTTAATTGAACTATACACATCATATTGTGTATTGTTTAATCTATTCAAAATGTTTTTTTTTAATTCATGAGTTCATTATGATTCCATACGTCCACTATTATAATAATGAAATTAAATTCATTATTTGACAACTTAATATTTTTCCTACAAGAACTTAACCAAGTTTGAGGTGGGTACATAAATCAACATTTTATGCTGCCGTCATTTAAAGTTCAATCCATTGAACTTTTCAGGTTTCTCACTATGCACCATAAAATATGATGATGGGATTCTCATTACCGAAGTACTACTTGTTGAAGTAATATTGGTTGAAAAAACCAATTCTCGAGTAAAAAAACATGATATAAATTATAAAAAAATAGCCAATAATATTTATAAATAAATATTTTAGCTCCACAACAAGCAAGTAAAATAATATAAAACTTGAAATAGAAAAACTTGATAAACAAAAATATTTAAATTATACAAGATAAAAATAAACACTTTTGTTTGTGTTAGTTCAAATTAAACAATGCATTATGTCAAAACATTATGTTTAAACAAGAAAGACAAAATGCATGATTATACCAACAAGTATGCAAGTAACATGTATACACTAAACAAAGATATAAATATTGTTTATAAAAGCTTAGTTCATGAAATATATATCATGCAACAACTCTAAGAGATTCAAATAAATTGCAAGAATTACAATTTTAGAAGATAAATCATAATATTAAAATAAAGATATATAACAAATTTCTAAAATTAAATAAAGAAAAAAAAGTAAAGCTATAAGCAAACCAAAAGACTATAAATTAAAACATATAATATTAAAATAAATCTATATGATTACTATTTTTTCCCATATGATAAACCAAACAAAGTTTAATATATATAAAATTAAAGCCTTAAGATTGTAGAATCAAAGGTTATAAATATATTAGACTAGTGTGCAAATATGCTTAGTTTATCATAACGAGATTGTAGTTAAAAAATAATTAGCATGGATTGGTAGTTTATCATCATAAAGGCATGCTAAACAAAAGATGTCCTAGAAAAGACTAGAGTTTATAAATGTTTATGTTAGTGTATAGGCCTTGTAACTAATCAATTAGTTACACGTGACATTGACTTTGTTCATGTAAATATATTTAATTTATTAATAAATACTTATTTATTTTTGATATTCATCAAATATTTTATTAATGAATATAATATTTAATTAATGAATCTATAGTAAAGATAAATTTCTTAGGACAAAAATGCTTTGCAAAGAAAATTATAATGTTATAGTTATGAGATTCCTATTGCATCAAAGCGTTATTCCTAAATGTTCATGGTCAATGCTATATTAAGACTGGATATTAATTAGAGTTGTTGAGATTGATATATATTATAATCTTTCCTTTATGAAAGGAAGCAGTTGTTCTTATAAATTGAGGTATGAGGGAAACCTACAACTATTATATAGATGTTTGTCAGATGACAGTTATGTAAGTGATCCTTAAACTCTAGATCACTAAGTTTTCTTATATAGATAGTGTTATCTTTTAATCATGCTACATGTTGTCTTAATTAATGATAACAAATAGACAGATATGGGGTATAACATGAACTATATAAATGTATTTAAGTAATTAAGAGAGGATTCATCACCTTAGATGAATTGAAGAAAATGTTATACCTATTCTCAAAGAGTATTGATTGTAAATCCTTGCATAAGGCGGAACAAGATTTGAAAATAGTTTCAAATCTTATTTAAAGAATCAATGACTATAATGTTGAGAACAAACATGACTTGACATAGTAGACACGATCCATGCTATAATGTCAAAATTGGAACATTGTTGATGAAAGGATAATAATTACACTGATAAACTGATCACTAAAAGGTTAAGTCAAATCATTTATGACTTTCCTAATATTTGGGGGATTATGATGTAATTATAGATAACTAAGTTTAAATTTTCATTTCCTTAATCTACGACTTCATGGACGATTAAGTTACTTCACTATCCCTTAGCTTTCGTTTCTACGGACAACTAAGTTATATTTTCCATAATACCTTTATCCATCATCACCCATCACAAACTTCATTTCAATCATATTTTCCAACAATCATTTTTATCCAATTCATGGTCTTTGTACCAACCTTTCATTTCATTCTAATTTGCGAACATTAATTTAACAAGAAAATCAAACAACTAAAGTAAACAAGTTTAAGGTACCAACACCTACCTCATCTGATGCTCGGGCTCCTTCCGCTGATGTCCCGATTCCGGATGCTTTGTAATAGCTCGAGATTTCTTATCATTTTATGATCTGATGTTTATTCAAAATGACCGAAATTAATGGTAATTTTTTTTTGTATGTCATCACATTATCGATGCTTCTCACAACAGTATTCAGGGATTTAACAAATAGAATTCATTCATTGGTATAGTGCAATAAAAGATTTCATAATTCAACATCCTAATAAAAGAGAATACCCAATACATATATCTGTAACATTATATTTACATATTCATAAGTCCACATTTATGTTCTATTATAGTTATAATTACAAGTGATTACAAAAGTGTCGATAGATAATTTCACAACTAGTGCATTTATGTATACAAAATACATAAAATCTAAAACATGTGGATACATAGTTCATATCAAAACATGTAGACCTATGGAACGAGACTCTTACGCATCTTGGTTGTGTGATATCCTTGTTACAGTACAAAATGAATACAAGAATCATAAACAATCTTAACATGACAATAAATAACTAAAAGAATATTATGCTTCCCCTTATTAACCTAAGTGAGTATATTCCTTTCTTTACTTCATATATACATAATACAACCCTTACTATTTCGTCAACTATATTATCCTTACTCACATGTCCCAACCTATCCATAGAAGTTGCAGGGACCAAATTTGATACATTGGTCGCGGTTAAATACTTAACTCTAACCTGGTCATCCTTTACAGACACCACTAACCATGATGAATCACATTACTCAAACCCGATCATCCAATTCGGATGCCACTAACTGAAGCTAGATCACTATATCCATTTCGGTCATCCATTTCGGATGCCATTAACCAAAGCTAATTATTATATCCAACCCAGTCATCCATCTCAGATGTCATTAACCGAAGCTAATCACAATATCCATACCTGGTCATCCATCTCAATCTCGGATGCCATTAGCCGAAGCTAATCACAATATCCAAACCCGGTCATCCATCTTGGACGCCATTAGCTAGAGTTAATCACAATATCTAAACCTGGTCATTCATCTCGGATGCCATTAGTAGAAGCTAATCACAATATCTAAACTGGTCATCCATCTCGGATGCCATTAGCCAAAGCTAATCACAATACCCAATCAATTATTCCATGAGCGATTTAGTAGTCATAACAAGGTAGAAACAATTCTTTTATAACAAAATCATTTCAGAGAATCGATATTATTTAAGAAAAGAGTGAAGACCACCTACCTGTTTCTCTCATGGGGTGTCCTCTTCTGGTCGAAGGTCCGATCCCGGTCGCACCGCCTGACACATTAAATGATCACTAATCAACATATTCACATTCAGTAATCGCATAAACCAATACCATACATATCCCAAGATTATACATGTTCACATTTAAGTGTTCCACACATCATATAATCATACAATGAAAGTCATCATAACTAGACATTCTTCTTAATTTTTAATGTATGTTACTCACGGAAATCTTAGTGTTTAATTCTTGAGTCTCGTAGTGGGATTACGTCAAGCTGACACTAGAATCATAACTGACAACTAGATCGTTTCTGGTATGACATTTTGGCAACAAAAACTAAGTCACTACTGACCCAGAAAATCATTAGCGAAACTAAGTCGCTATTAACCAAGAAATCGTCAACGAAAACAAAGTCACTATTGACCCAGAAATCATCAGTGAAACTAAGTCACTGTTGCCATAGAAAATCATCAATGAAACTAAGTCGTTGTAAGCATAGAAAATCATCAGCGAAAACTAAGTCACTACTGACACAAAAAATCATTAGCAAAAACTAAGTCATTGCTGACTCAGAACTCGTCAGCAAAAATTAATTCACGACTGACTAAGAAATCATTAGCGAAAACTAAGTCATTGTTGACCTAGAATTCGTCAGCAAAAATTAAGTCACAACTAACCTAGAAAATCATCAGCGAAACTAAGTTGCTACTGACCAAGAAATCGTCTATGAAAATTGAGTCACTATTGACCCAGAAATCATCAGAAAAAATTAAGTCACTATTAACATAGAAAATCATCAGCGAAACTAAGTTGCTGTTGGCATAGAAAATCATCAGCAAAAACTAATTCACTACTGACCTAGAATTCATCAGCAAAATCTAATTCACTATTGACTTGACAATCATCAACAAAAACTAAGTCATTACTAAACCAGAATTCATCAGCGAAAACTAATTCACTGCTAACTTAGAAATTGTCAACGAAAACTAAATCACTACTGGAATAGAAATCATTCATGAAAACTGAGTCGTTGTCGACTTAGAAGTCATTAGCGAAAGTTGAGTCATTTCTGGTTCTACTTTTCCCCTAGGTTACGTATAAGGTCTACGCTAAGCTTTCCCCTTTATAAGACACCGCAACCTAGGTGAACATAGATCATAACCAAATCACATCCAAATTTATCATAAGGTTATCAAGTAATACACAACCAAGTCTCAACAAGTACATTTTCTAAAGGTTCTCTTAATCATCATTTCAAGACTGAAAATTAATGTTGCCACAATCATCCATTTTATGTTTTCAATTGTATCATACCAATTCATCAACCCAAATTAATAGTAATTTCATATTACACACATTTCCATCCTATGTCTTGTTTCCTTAAGGGTGCTCATCATGCAAAGTTTTCTTCATGGTTTTCCCTTTTCCTTTGGCTGGACATTGTTGTTCATTTTATCCCTAATTTACACATGCAATTCATCATTTCTATCACAAGTATATTCACAATAACATGCTCTAATCACATTTTCATTCACTTGGTTCATAATCATACAAAATCATTAATCACATAAAAAAAATCAAAGCATTAACTTGTCTTTAAAGGCTTAACAAGATCACAATTCTGCACATTCCATCACTTCATTTCACTTTCAAACAAGTTCTTCAATCATATATGCAAAATCAAGACATTAACATAAACATGAATTCTGTTTTAGCTCAAGCATATTTCAGAAGCCTAAAAGGCTAGTTCTGAATTTAACAATAGGTTGGGAATTTCTGGGTTGCTGGGTTTGGTTTTTTTATGCTATTAGGAAGAACATTGTCTTAACCTATGATTTGGACCAGTTTTGCTCCAATTCTTTGCACTAAACCATTCAGGCAACTTGATAAGTAGATATAATCAAGAGTTTATTTGCATCAACAACAAGTTTTTAGGGGTTTTAATCCTAGGGTTTTGGTTTTAAACCAAAACTTATTTTGATAAAATTGTGTTGATTATTTGATAACTGAAGTGAATGGATGGTAGATTATGGATCCTTGCATGATTTCAAATAAAACCCTGCCTTTGATTGCACAAAAACTTGTTTGGATTAAGATTTGTGTTTACTTGGTTCTTGATGAATGTTCTTTGTGTTCTTCATGATTTGAGTGTTTGATATGTTTTTCTACAAAAAAATTAATGTTTTCTGTTAATTTTCAACTTTTATTTTATTTTAATTTAAACCTTTGTTTCGGTTTAGTTTTTAGGTCAAACCTTGGTTTTTGGTTCAGTTCATGGTTAAACTAGTGTCTTTGAGTGTACTTAAGGCTTTGTTTGTTTGGACAACTTTTTACTAAGTATTTTTCAACCTAAGGGGGTGTTTGGTAAACACACCCTTAAGTCAATTTTGACAATTTTCTAGGGAAAGAAAAGATGGTTTTGCCAAACATGGCTATCATAACCTAATTTTTGAATTTTTAATAAATAAATAAATGAAAATTTGCAAGATAATAAGAGTTGAAAGTTTTGAGGACTAATAAGGATGAAATTATAAGTATGCAAGTCAATTTTGTTAGCTTAATTGAAGAATTGATAAGTTTGAGGACTTAATTAAACTTTGGAATAGTTTAATTAATGAAATCAGGAGCTTATTTGAAGAATTTATAAGTTTGGGGACTTAATTGAACTTGGAATAAGTTTAATTAATGAAATCAGGGGCTTAATTGAAGAAATATTAAAATTTGGGGTTGATTCAGGTCAAAATTGCAAGAAATTAAAGTTCAAGGATAAAAGTGAAAAAGGTGGGGTACTATAGAGAGTTTAATTGATTTTTTCAAGGGTAATTTTGAAAGAATTAAAAGTTAAAGAGTCAATTAAGAACTGAATTGATTAACTTATAAACCAATGACCATTTTGTAAATGGCGCCGAAATTCAAGGGTCCAATTGCAATTTATCTAGGGGCGAAAAAAAAAGAAGGGAATTTTCTAAATAAGGGGCTTGATTACCAAATTTCAAAAATTCAGTGACCAAACTGCAAATGGCCATTCCCATCCCAAAACAGCGTCGTTTCAAAGCAAACTGTTCATCTCCTTTATCCTGGTTCAGCAGAAATGGTAGTAGATCGTGGTAACATCCCTCTCGCCCCCACGATGCATGCCATTACTGAGGCACGAATGCATGTCATTCTCTGGCTTTATAAAAGCCAGAGAAAGGCCATGACAGTGGGGGTGAAATAAAGACAAAGGATGAATGGACAGAAAAACCCAGGAAATAGAGATACGAAGGAGGAAAACAGGGAAGCATATGACAAAAAGAACGAGGGGACGATGAACTGAAAGATGAAAGACAAAACAGAAACAAACACATAAGAAACAAAGCAGAGAAATACAAACATGAAAAGAAATACAAAGGAGAAACTACTGGAGGAGCAAACGAAGAAGAAGAATAGATGAGAGAAAAACATAAAGAGTCATAGACCAGAACAAACTAACACAAACAAAGGATGCACCGAGAGAAAGCAAAAGACAAGAAAGAACCAGAGGGAAAGAAAACGGAAGGAGGAACAGAGGGATCCAAAGCACACCATCGCCATTGTCTTCAACTTCGCCTCCCCGTACTAGATAAGTTCTTTCTCTTCCTCGCTTTCTTTTGTAGTTACATAACATTGTGCGAAGGTAATTATAATTACCTTCACACTGAGCAACACACATGCATGATTAATTCACGCATGTGTGTTGTTTTGCCTAGCTGGGTCCAGCCTAACCCGGCTGAGATGGACCCAGCAAAAAAAAAACAAAAAAAAAGTTGAGGTCGGGTTGGGTCTGAGGCCCAGCTGACCCAATTTGTTTTGGGCCAAGGGTGTGTTTTACCAAACACACCCTTATGCCAATCTCCTTTATTTGTTTTCCCATTTGTTTTGATATCTAGCCAAACGAGCTCCTTTGTAATATTAGAAAATTCCAAAAAAATAAATTTGTGGATCCTTTTGAATTTATTTATGGGTCCTTCACACTTTTTTTTTCCTTTTTCGATAATTTCACTATATATTTGCTGTAAAATTCGAATCTGGTATGCGATACATACTTGTTATTTTTTTATATATTAAAAAATAAAATAAATATGCGCGCTTTGCTTTCAATTCAAAATTTACTAGTTTATTCACTAGCACTAGAGTTAGGAATATCATGTTTTTTGTGTTATGTAATATTTACTATCACCAGAGTTGGAAGTATTCGTATTCGAATATTCACTAGTGCCAAAGTCAGGAATATTACAAGCATACCATTGGTAGCATGATCCAACAAACTCTTGGCAATTTAAGACAAAACCAGCAATGCAGCTTACCTAAGAAAGGACACTTAAGAGGTGATAATATCTTCCCTTTTGCGTAACCAGTCTTATACCATAAGATCTTTGTTAATCAGTTAGGGTTCTTAGTGACCATAATACTAGGTGACGACTCCTTATATAAGACCTTTTCCATCTAAGAACAAAATACCAAAAATATATTCTTTTCCATAATTTAATTTTTAAAGGTCACCGCGATGTCGGGTGCAATAGAATGGTGACTCTACTGGGGACTTTTAGGACTAAACTTTGCCTTTTGTCTTATTATTTCTATCTTGTTTGTTATGTTTATTGGTTTATTTTCTTGCCTTTACTGTTTTAGCATGCATCCTTATTTATATTTTCATGCATCACTTTAAGACCACACACCTTAAATTTAGGATAGATAGGGAAGTAACGGTATCCTAATGGCTTTAGCTTGGCCAAGACTTGTGAAACAATCCAATTCTCGCCTAATTATTTACTTGGAAGTAGTTGATATGCCTATTTGATATTATTTAGAGCCTCTATCTTCACACTCGTAAGCCTTGTATCGACCTTTCAAGGATGATCATTGAGCATGCGAGAGATCCTTTGAGACTAGATAGTAACCTACCCTCTTGATGTGTTTAACGACTAGAACCTACCTACTAGGTTGTACCTTGTGTAATCTCACCATGGCAAGGCCAACATGTGGCATCTTGAATTTCAAGACCATGGGGTGGCAAATAGTGATCACATAGGATATAAGAGTCTGAGCTGTTATGGTTGACAAAAAGGAACTGACTTGAATTGAAAGTCGAAAGGTTTATCAAAAGCTCAAACTTAAGCAAGGCTGGACAAGGATCCCCTCGTTGGCGTGATAACGTCATTAGGTTCCTAAAATCCATGAATAACGATTGTTGTCAACCCATGAAGGGCGAGTCCACATTGAATTTGTATTTTCCTTGTTGATAACATCATCATTTGTGCATAATTACATAATTTTAATTTAGAAGGTTGAAATATAGGTTCTCCATTGAAACACACTTATAACACTCGATTGTGAAAAAGATAGATGGAAAATGAAGAAAAAGCCTAGTTGGAAGCCTAACACTAAAAAAAGTTAGAAAGTCTTAGAGAAGAAGTCGTGAAGCTTACTAGTCTGCTTGAAAAGGCCTTCGGATCTAAATCCAAAAAAGCAAAATTTATAGCTCAGCCTCCACAGATGCCTACAACTCCCTTCAATCTATAAAATCTAGGAGAAAATGAGGTATCACTTGAATCTCAACAGACTATGTATTCCTAATTTGCTCAATTAGCATATCCCATAATAATGTTGTCTACCATCGACTTTATAGTGAAGGAACCTTAAAAATACAAGATGGTAAAAAAAGATGGTCTGAAAAAATGGACTGCCCTAAAGCAAAGGATAAGGACATTTAAGGGGGTTAACCTATATGATCCCATAAAAGTTGTTGAGATGTGTTTGGTGCCTAACGTGGTCATTCTCAAAAAGTTTAGAGTGCTGAAATTTGTTAAATATAATGGAACTCAATTTCCTATAACTCATCTCAAAGCATACTGCAACAAAATGACTGAGGTGGTTAATAATAAGAAACCGTTGATTCACTTCTTTCAAGACAACTTAAGTGACACTGTCCTTACTTGGTATATATGGTTGGACAATACCAAGGTGAAAAAGTAGGACTTAGTTAACGCCTTTATTAGGTAATATAAGTTCAATATGGACGTGAGCCCTGATAGGTTAAGCTTGCAAGTTATGGAGAAGGACAACAAGGAGTCCATAAGAAAATATGTCTAAAGGTGGCATGAGGTAGTTGCACAAGTTAATCCTCCTTTGTTGGAAAAAAAAGATGATCAATTTATTTTCCAACAACTTTAAATCCCCGTACTTTGAATATCTTGTTAGAAGCTCTTCACAACATTTCATTGACCTGGTTGTTATAGCTAAGAGGATTGAACAAGTCATCGGGTTAAGTAAGATTGCTGACCCAACTGGGAAGAAAGGTTTCATTGGAAAAGGGAAGGACATTAAGGTTCGCAATACCGAAGGTGGTTACAAAGGCAAGAGAAATAACTACCAAAACACCTACCCTTCCAATAGCTAACCTTTTCACATTGGTTCCTAGAAATCAAGTATCTTGAAGATAAAGCTTTGGTGTTATTAGGTCAATAATGATCTACATATGACCCCAACTGACTATTGAAAAGATGTCCCTGTCGAGGAGTTCATAAGCGATGAACAATTGGGATAGAAAATTTCAATCAATGGTTGCTAAGTATTTAGCCCTTTTGTATTACCTTGCTAGAAGTTATAGCCCAAGATGTTGGCATAAGGTCTTCATTGCTAAGCCTCTTCAATGAAATAATGAGTTTGTCCTTCAATTGTTTCTCTTTCTTTGATTTACGTTGTCATAAATCCTGAAAGAGGTTTCCTGAACTCACAAATACACCTTTGTAGCCTTGCATTGATCTCATAGGCTCAATTCATTTATTTTACCAAAATCTTTTCCGCCAATGGAATTTTGAAAAAAATTAAACTTGCTTTTTGATTTAAAAAAATGATTTGGTGTTTATTTAAAACAACTTTTTGACATTCTACTTGTAGAATGACAAATGAATCAAACAACTCTTTCATTGGAGTGACTAAATTCTAAACCAAAGTATATGAATAGAAAAATGAATAGTCACCCTCACACCATGACTCTTGAGCCAATCATTTTAAATGTATGTATAATGATATGTATGGATCCATTATTCATAGACTCATGAAATGCATCTCTTTGCAAAGCCCAAAACATCACACTAGATGAGATCAAAGTTTATTGATCTTAATTGCTTGCGCTTGAAATGAAAAAAATACCATCTTTATTATCCCTTTCACATTCTAAAATGAATATATCCCTTATGATCCCTTGTTAACCGTGAATAAATTTTTTTCATGAAAAATTTCAACTAGGATCACACCCCATATTAGGGGCAAATGAAATTTCAAGTATCAATAATGATGACAAAGCTGTGAGAAAGCCAAAAAGGTAAAAGAGCCCAAGAAACTCAAATGTTAGGGGGCATGCCCAAATCACAAGAAAAAGTGATAGCAAAAACAAAATGAGTATGCCCTGACCAAAACAATAAAAAATGGCAAATCAAAGAAGAGCGACTAAAGAAAAGATGAGAGATATAAGAGTCGAACTGCTAATAGTGATCATCAGTCTTTGAAACCTTAAAACACTCTTTAAGCCTTATGAATCCTTTCTTTTATAGCCAAAAACCACAACCCACGTTATGTACCTATAGAAGTCCTTTCTAATCAAACAAGCAAGCAACCTGGAACAATAAACGATGCTCTCAAAATGCAAAGAGTATTTTTTTCATAAGAGTCATAATATCGAGAATAAGTTACTCATTATTATTTATGTTGATAAAATGAGTGTACAAAAAGAGACAGATTTTTTCTCAAACAAAACCTCGAGCTTTTTCTCAAGCTCTTCACTTTAGAACCCATAAAAGCAGAAGGTCACCTCATGATGTACCTTCACCAATGACAATATTGTCGATATAAGAACAAATCACTACCAGAAAATCAGATAACACCAACGGAATTACCGACAGAAACTTTCCGTCGGTAAAACTTGCCGACGGAAATAATTCCATCTCAAATTCTGTCGGAATTCGCCGATGGGATTTTTCCATCGGCAATTCTGCCGGTATATACCGACAAAATAATTTCGTCGGTATATACTAGCGGCATCGCCGACAGCGTGAAATTTTTTTTTGAAAATTGCAACGGCGGGATGACGTGGATTTTATTCAAACGAATTTACCGACAGAATATACCAAGGGATTCAAACCAGACAGCCAAGCAGGGACGTGTCGCTACCACCAGCGAAATCAACGACGAATTTACCGACGGAATATTCCGTCAGTGAGTCCGTTGGTAAACGCCAGTATATATTGCCTTTGCCGACACTCTCTCTTCCTCTGTTTCTCCTTCTTCTTCCCCTTCTTCTTCCACATCCCACCTCTCCCCTCCCAAACTGCAGCCAACCACCCTCTCAACTCTCCCCTCTTCTCAACACAAGCTAGCACTCAAGTTTCTTATACTTTTGTACGTGGTCACAACATCCGTTAATTCTTGTGGATTTTATCATTTTTTGTAAGTAAATTTATCATTTTTAGTTTTAACTTTTAAATGTGAATTTTATTGTTTTTTTAGTATATGTATTTTGTTAAAGAAACTTCTTGTATGAATGTATAATATTGTAGTTGTTATAGTTTGTTTTAGAATATTTTATCAAATTATATTTGTTTGTAAATTGTTGAAATTTTGTTTGAATTACACCGAATTATATTATAGCTTGTTTAACGTCGGGAATGTTTTAATTGTTATCAATTCTACTGCGAAGTTGTGATTTCTATAAATTTATATATGTATACATTTATATGTATGAACGTTGATAGTTGATAATTGATAATGAATATTTAACATAAGTGTTTTTTTAGTTTGTTGGATAATTGATAGTGAATATTTAACATAAGAAACCAATATTTTTTTTTATGTTTTATAAAGATTCAACAGAAGTCATGGATGATCGGTCATGGATGTATCGGGACTTACCCCAAGGATTGCGAAGGATGGATTATTGTAACGGTGTTCAGGGTTTTATTAATTTCGCAGCATCTATCCCGAGGAATTTTACTGATGGCGGTATTAGGTGTCCATGCAGGAAGTATAAAAATTTAAAGTTTCTGTATCAAGATGTTGTAACGATGCATCTTCTAACCAAAGGGTTCATGCAGGACTACCTGTGTTGGTATGCACACGGAGAACTATTTGTTCCTAATGAGAGCATGGTTGAAAGGGTGGTCAGGTCAACTTCTAGTGCTAGCTACATGCATGAAGTTGGAAATGAGAACAATAATTGTTACAGGAATATGGTTATGGATGCAATGAGAATGAGTGAAGGTAATGCCAGTGAATTTCCAAACATAGAAGAAGAACCTAATGCAGATGCAGCAAGGTTTTTTGATCTGTTGAAAGATTCTGACGAGCCATTATGGGATGGTTGCACGAACCACAGTAAATTATCGGCCGTAGCACAGGTGTTCACCATCAAGTCAGATCACGGGATGAGTGAGGCCGGTTATGACAAGATTATCGAATGGGCGAGAAGCATTTTACCTGAGGGGAACAAGCTGAAAAAGAACTTCTATGCTGCCAAGTCCATGATGAAACCCCTCGGTTTAGGATACCAAAAAATTGATATGAGCCCTAACTTCTGCATGTTATACTACCTTGAAAATGCTGAGCTGACCGAGTGCATGACATGTGGGCATTCCCGTTACAAACCCAGAACTGGAAGAGTAAAGACTCTCGTGGCATATAAAAAACTTAGATACTTCCCAATCACACCTAGACTGTAGAGGTTATTCATGTCACCAAGGACTGCTGAGCAAATGATATGGAAACACTTTAACAGTGTGCATCCTCACTTTTCAGCTGAATCAAGGAACGTGCGTCTTGGGTTGTGTACAGACGGATTCAACCCATTCGGGTCATTTGCTGCTCCTTATTCTTGTTGGCCGGTCATACTGACGGTTTATAACTTGCCACCGGGG
>Ga0325411_1004537_pt1 | contig 15540 bp, 18 predicted proteins | sample PopdelMetagenome_13_FD_206181 | JGI IMG/M metagenome (GOLD analysis project Ga0325411, IMG submission 206181) | Populus deltoides microbial communities from Bellville, Georgia, United States - Xylem-PdIQD-R4 | ecosystem: Host-associated > Plants > Phyllosphere > Stem > Wood/Secondary xylem... | reverse complement strand
AAATTTTTTTCAAATAAAAAATAATTTAAAAATCATTTTAAAAATATATTGATCAGAAATGTTTGATCATAACCAATTGCTCTTTCAAGCTATTAAGCAGCTCCAAGTCACTCTAGGCTTTTTCAGGTTAATCTTTCTTTCTTCTTGATATTTCGTTTTCAGGTTTTACTTTGCATGTAGAATTAAAGAAAATGATTAAATGGGAAAAACTGTAGGAGATGAAGTATTCTAGTCATATTTCCAAGAGAGCCAAAGAAGAAGTTCAAAGGAAATAATCATACTTACTATCATGTCAAAGATATTGCCTTCCTTCAACATGAACCGCTACTTGAAAAGTTCAGAGAAATAAGGGCCTAAAAGAAGAAGATAAAGAAAGCTGAGGCCAAGAAGAATGCTGATCTTGTACTCTTCTTCGAACTCGCGAACCCACTTACAAGCTAGACAGGCTTGTTAGAGAAAGGTTTGTCAAATTCTCATGGTTTCCTGCAGGTATTTTGATATGAAAACGCTAAATGCTTTTTTTATTATTCTTTTGGTGGGTTTGCGGTTTCTGTTGTAGGTATCCACAGTTTGTTGATGTGCTGAGAGACTTGGATGATTGCTTGACCATGGTGCATCTTTTTGCAGCATTACCTGCTGTAGAGAGGGCAGAAATTGACGTGGAACATCATCCATAGATGCAGGAGGAAATGTTCATGTTTTTTTTTTCTTTCTTTTAATAAACTTTGAGGTGGGAGTTCAGAGGTCAAAGTTATTATTTGCTCGGATATGGGAACAAATTTTGTCCCATCATTGTATCACCGTGTGCGTGTTTCAATCTGATTGATAATTTTCTTTTGTGCTAGATTGAGGCATGAATGGCAAGCTTACATTTCTCGTACTTACTTATAAATTGAGGAAAGTTTTCATATCTGTAAAGGGAATTTATTATCAGGTATACAATTCATATTGTCATTTCGACGAATCTGTGACTGTGTATCATGTCCTACTGACTACTGTGTATCATGTCCTACTGACTACTGCTTGTTCATGTAGTCTTTGTAGGCTGAGATTGAGGGTCAAAAGATAACTTGGCATGCAATGCAACAAGTATTGCCAGATGATGTCAACTTCAGTACTGTTATGTTAACCTTTCTATTTAGTTAGTCGGGTCTTAACGGAGTTTTATGAGGTGAGACTTCCGTGACTGCTGGATTTAGCTCCTTGATTGTGTTGACTTCGATATCCTTTCCTTTCCTTTGTTAACTTGACTATATATAAAGTGGGGAATTGATATGATATCAACTAAACTTCCTGAAACAAAAGAAACCTAGAAACATCAGCGGATAAGGATGCATTCCCTTTTTCACACGGTGATTACTAACAGCAAGCAAGGTTAAAAGAGTTGGCTAACTAAAGTCTCATTTTCATGGCTGAACTTGTGAGATTAAACCTCTTCGGATGGTTCTTATAATCCAAAAGATAGTGTCCTTAAGGATGGGGATAAGAGAAGCTAAATCCCATTATTTATCAACCTTTGATGCCTCAAACAGTGAACTTAGCTGATGGATTAACTCTCCTAAGTAAAAGTGTTTGTGGATATAGCGTTTCTTTTATTTTTAGCTTGCATCCTTTTCTTGCGATTACTCATTGTTTATTTGGGTGCAGACTCTCCTTGGGTTTGTCAATTTTAGGCTTTATCATTCAATAAATGTGAAGTGTCCACCCATTCTTGATCCCCAATTGGAAGCTTTAGCATCAGGCATGCCTTGTCTTTTCATGCAGGGAGAGATTTACGTATCTTTCTGTTTATGCAATACCAATTTTGTGTTTTTTTTCTCTGTCCATGATGTTTTTCTTGATGCCATACTGTATGGTTCCTTTTCTTTTGTGCACTTATCATGAACCACTATTGGTTCTGCAGATCTCTATGCACTGTCAGGATACGTTGTTTCTAACTCCAGAACTTCCACCTTGGAACCCAAAGCTACTAGTTCATCTACATCAGAGCAAGTAGAGGCTCGAGAGAAGGAGATGCAGACTGATCTTGATTCTGAACTAACACTTGCCCAACTTCAGCATCAACTTCCTTCCAATGAACCTGGTGCATTGATGTTCAGTTCATTTTAAATAATCTGAGTTAAGTCTATCCCCGTAAACAAGGGTGTGCATTTGCATGTTTTTTAAAGTTTTGGATCCTGGTTTTCGTGAAAAGGGATTGTAAGAGTAGATTTTACCTAATCAGTATACTTTAGTTACATATCAAGTTGTTTATACAGATATGAATGATGACTCCATAGCCATTGTTTGGTACTGATTCCATAGCCAACCCAAGGTCACAAATATCTTTCGAGAGAATATGTTCAACCACAGTGGATTTACGATTGCATTAATGCACGGATCATATTGCCAACCGAAACTTATATGGTGGGAAGGTAATTTTTAGGAAAAACAATCTGAAGTTCTTTTCCCTTGTTTAAGTTTCCTCACCTTCCTATTATTTTATAGTATGATCTATTATAGAGTGACAAGTAGCATTCAGTTGCTATGTTCTGTAATATTGATTGCATAGCTATCATATTTCACGAGAAAAACTTATTGCAGGAATCCACATATGTTGCTATTGAAGACGTTCTTTTTCTATTATCGATTGCATTTAAGAGATTGATGCTTGGTCTATACTTTCAACATGCAGCATGTTTCTTGTTTTGACATGATTGCCCTGCTAACAGGATTCCTCCACCGCACCTGTGACCTTTTGTTGATAACGAGGCTGAAGGCTTTGTTCCTGAGTATGCAGAGACTATCAAACGCTTGCAGGCTGCCGCCAGAAATGAAGTCCTTCCCATGCCTGGTGTTAGAAAGGAAGATTTAGATGATCCTCAAGATTTACTGGTTGAAAGTTATATTAGTCGAGCAGAGGCAAATGAGAATTCCTAAAAAACCAAAAAATCAGGTTTGGAAGTCTGAGACAGAGATTACCTTAAATCCAAGTATCAAAACCCTCACCCAACAAATAACAATTCATGAACGAGAAGTAGAAAAATACTCTCAAACACAAATATATCTGCCAGTGGCAAAATCTCTGTTGCCATGGTGGTCGGCAAAGTTCCTATTAGCGTTCCAGTGATAGAACTCTCATATATTTTCCATTTATAATATATTCCTACTTTGTATTTCTTGATACTAAGCTTTGTTTGGCGCTGCTTGCTTTTGTAATGATAGTTAGGACATGTATTTTAACCAACTTGTGCCTGCTCGGTGTTATTGTATTTATTTCTTGTGAGATTTTATCTCTGAATCGCTTCTTGGTGATGCTCGTTTCCTTCACATAAAAGGTCTGCTGTTTCAAACAAACTTACTAGCAGATGAGTACTGTCATCCCTGATCTCGGGATAACGATTTAATACTCGATAGAAATGGGAAATGTCAGCTGTTTTAATGGCTTCCGTTTTTGTCTTGCAAAATGACTGAGATATGAAACCTTGTTCATTCATGTGTTTCTTCAGAGAAGCAAGCAACGGAAAGCCGCTCGCATGAACAAACTCAAGGAGCGGAAGAAGAAGCTAAAAAGCTCAGAAAACTGAAGATGTGGCCATGTATTATAATTATAAGAGATTATACGATTTTTTTTTAAAAAATAGTAACTCATTTTAAATAAAATTTTGAAAAAATTACATAATTTTTATATAACTATTATTCTAAATGAATAATAACTATGATTTAAAATAATAGAATTTTTAACAATTAAACTGCTTTTTTTTTTTTGATAGCTTCTTTAATAACCATGATTCGAAATGGTGATTATTAATTATCATATTGATTTTAAAATTATTTTATATATTATATATTTTCATACTTGGTTTATATAAACATGATTTAATATTGTAAAAAAACAGATAAACATGTAAATATATTATTTAAAATTTCAAATCACTCATTAACAACTTAAAAAATATAAAAATAAAAACAATATTTAAAAAACACACATTAATTTGAAATTATAATTAACAAATAAAAATAATATTAAAACATCACACTTTGAATTATAGGTCTAAAATTTGATAATTTATGATCTTGCTTGATTTTTAATTGTAATGATTTAGACTTAATTATACATCGAGATTTGAGACACAATTATTATTCTCTTTAGCAGTTACTTAGTAGTTCTAAATCTATGCTAATGGTAATATCAATTGTTTAATAAAACACTAATAAAAATAACAATTGTTTATAACTATTATTATTGTTGTTATTAAAACTATGTTTTTAAATAATAATTGAGTCATAACTATATTATTTTCTAAATATTTTATTTTTATTTTTATTTTTCTAAAAACTTTTATCAATTACTGTAATACTTTACCTCTATCTTATAAAAAATTATAGTTGCCCAAATGAAAAAAAAATAAAAAATATTATGTTAATTAATTTGATATTTAATAAATAAAATATTATAGATTTATAACTTCTCTCGAACATTTTAGACATCAAACAATGCATGTACATTAATAATAATAACCTCATAAATCCTCGTAAAGGAAAATAAAACGTGGAAATTACCATAAAGAAACCAACCAGTAGCCATTTCCAATTCTTGAAATTCCCTCCACAAATGGGAAAGACGAAGAAACCCTCCTCCGCTGCTCCCCGCCACAAACAAGCACAAAACACCGCCAGACCTCTTCAATCCACCGTCGATGATTCTTCTTCGGAAATCATAAGATCAGCGTGCGAACAAGCATTAAGGGATGTGAGTAGCAACCCTCAAAAATCCCTAAAGAGAATCAAAGACTTGATTTCCAAACACCCAAACTCCGCCGCCGTCCACCACACCCAATCCTTTGTCCATTTCAAAATCTACTCTCAAACTTCGAGTTCCTTCTCCACTCTTAAACAGAAATACCTCAACAACGCCGCTGATTCAGCCAAGAAATCTCTATCTCTGTTTCCCAACTCAATCACTCTCAATTATCTAAATGCTCGGATTTTCATTAAAATGGCTAGATATTCTAGTGACTATCAAAGAATAATCGATCACTGCTGGAAAGCGTTAAAGGCGCTCCCCTCAGGCTTGGGTCCAGGCGAAGACATTATAGCTTCCCAACCAGAAATGGGAGGAAAGAGCCAAGAATCAAGAATTCAGACACTGAAACAAGTATTACTCGACGTGATGGAAAAAGCCAAGATTGAGTCGTTATTGATCGGTAAAGATGTGAGCGAGAAGATGAAGGAGAGTGCCTGTCTTAGGATTAAGGCCAGGGTTCCGAAAGATGAGGAGTTGCCTTGTGAATATGAAAGAAATGAGAAAAGGAAATTCATTAAAAACGAAATTAAGATCTTGAGGGATTGCGAAAAAAGGGTGTGTGCTGGTTTTGTTGTTAAAGATCCCCAAAGCATTCTGAACAAAGTAAAGGCGGATTCCAGCAACATAACCATTGTTTCGAACTACTGGAAGGAAATGAGTAGTGAAGAGACAAGAGGATTACTACAAGTGAGTATTGATGAGATTGCTGGCTATTACAAGAAGCATGATCGATTAGTGGCGGACTATTTGTTGGAGGCTGTAGACTTTGCAAGGAAGACGAACAAGTGGAAGTGTTTGAAATGTTTTTCTTGTGCATTGTTCTTTTTTGAATGGAAGGAGTTGCGCAGTCATGTTTTCTTGAAGCATCTTGGGGGTTTATCAGAGCAGCAAATGGAACTTGTGCCCTTTGGATTGGAAGATAGCTATGTTGAGGAGATTGAAAATGGGGTGTGGAAACCTGTGGATGTAGATAACATGGCGCAAGAATTGTCGACATTCAGACATTGCAAAAACGATGTGTACCAAGAAAAGTGTAAGATTTATAGCGATCAGAAGAAGTGGATGTTCTGTGATGATGCTGAGCGCCAAGAGTTGTTGAAGAAAATTCATCGATTGCTCAAGTTGTTCTTGAAGAATCAGTGCCTGGCACCGCGAATCTTGTCATGGATGTGGGACTATACTATTCAGGAGTTAGAAGAGAGTATGGAGCTAGGATTTAAGGATTTGGTTCCTATCCTAGAACAAACGCAAACACCCCTGTCTATTTGCTTTTTATGGCTCGAGCAACTTGAGGTAGTGTTTGACTTTTTGGAAGAGCTGTCTAATGACTGTGATTTAGAGGACAATATCTCGGATGATGGAGGAGATAGCAAAGATGAATTTTGTGATTATGAGCCCATTCATTTTAACAGCGACTCTTCATGCCTCATATTGGATAAGAAATTCATCAGATCAATGCTTGATGCAGGAGAGCATAGTAACATTGTTGCAGATGAGGGAACTGCTGTGATTCCTTTTGTTGATGACCCTGGAAAGGATATCCAGTTTGATCGTTATAGATTTGTGAATTGGTTGTTTGTGAGTGATAAGATTCAGGAGCTGCTAAATTCATGGATAAATCTCAGAAAACTTGATAAAGAACTAGCGGGGATGGTTTTCCAATTTGTTGAGACAGATTTTAGTTTATTAAAATACTTCTGCGAAAGAAAATGCAGGTTGTTAGAGTACCAAGAAACGTTTACTGATGTTGAGAATATATGCCTTGAAGAATATAAGAGGAGGGAGGAAATATCGGAGTACAAAGAACAAAATTTCGCATCCCTGTTGGTTGAACGGCAAGATGAGCTTGTTGATGCTCAGTCTGATATCATAGGGAATGAGCATGCGTGTATATTAAATGTTCTGAGATTTGCACAATATGTTGGTCATAAAAAGTTCGGACTTGCTGAAACATTGATCAGCACTTACACTCAGTTCCCTGATTTGGAATGCCATGAGGATAAGGCGAATCGAGATATACTGGTAGATGTTTGTGTCAAAGAAGCAATAAAGATGGAGAAACAAAATGTGGTTAGAGAGGTGGACTGCAAGTTTGCAATTATAGCTCAACTTTATTAACCCTTACCTCAGCCTTTTGTATTTGATCTTAAATGTCATTATTCATTCATGATACTTTTTTGCATATGAGTGTATTATATATTACAGATAGATATCAGTGTGATTTGATGCTTATATCTTAATGTTATTTTAGATTCTTACCCAATCATTCTTAATGTTGATAAGTCCTAAATTCAAACTACTACAGCAAAAAAATCCGGGAACAGAAACATATAATTTTTCTTCATGTGGACTCACTATGTTAAGTCTTGCAGTTCTGCGAACATGATGTTTTAATCATGAAGAATGTTGCTAGCATAAAGAGGATGGAGCCGAAATTTTTGTTGGTATCTGCTCTTGACTATCAATTCATTTTGTTCTATATGGTGAAGTCATTTATACGGGTTAGTATTGGACCACCTTGCTCATGGCTGTTTTATTTGATTCTGTTATGCTTCTTTTATCCCATGTATGCCCTCTTTTTTAAAATCTCCTAGGCACATCTTGAGGATCTTGCTAACAACGATGCTGTGAAGAAGGCCAATGATGCAGAAATGCTTTTAGCATTGGTTGATCTAGCTCCTGAACCCAGCAAGAATATGACCAAAGGAAGTGATAATTCGAGAAAAACACGAAAGAAATCTAAACTTAAAAAGCACAAAAATCAAGGGAAGGCCATGGATGAGGTTTATCTCTGGACTTTGTTCTCGTTTTCTTTGACAGGGATCATTTGTCTGGATGATTAAAATAGTTGATAACATTATGAAAAATTTGACAAAGGTCTGATCTCACCTTTTAGGGAGCTGGTGGAAGCCAGGAGCACCTTCCTCTGGACAAGGAAAAAGCAGAAAAAGTGTAAGTCAACATATACTTTGTTTGGCATTTTTACATGCAAATCTATCTCTCAATGCCTTTCTTTTTGTTTCTCTGTGCTGCTAAAGTACATTTTATTGAAAAAAATTATTACCACATGGTTTTAATTTTCAAGTTTATATCTGACTGAAGATGTTTTCCTCATGTTGGTCAGCAGCTGCCATTCTATTGCATCTGATGGTGGTTATTCAGATTTTGGCATTGTTGTTTCCACGAGCACTGAAGATTTGAAACAAATGGAAGAAGAACATAGAAGCAAGATTGGTTCTAAGGTGCCTCAGAATTCATTCTTGAAAGAGGAAGAATCTGGGAAATCACCGAGTGGCTCTGGCATATTTGGTGTTGTACTGAAAAATGATATTGGTGAAAATAATTGCATTCTAAACGTGATCATACAGGTTCTATCCATATCAAATTTTGAGTTTGTACCTTTTCCTATAGGAATTGTTCTATTTCCTTATGTAGTTCTATAAGCTTTTAATTCTCTAGTATTTTATTGTTCTTAAACAAAATGCAGTGCTTATGGAATATACAACTGGTTCGGAATGAGTTGTGCAGCATAACAGATTCAGGACATGAGCATATTGGAGATCCCTGCATTGTTTGTGAACTAGCTGAGGTATTTGGTGAACTAAATGAGGCATCTACTTGTACTAGGAGAGAAATTGTATCTACAACCTCCTTAAGACTTGCCATAAGCAAATGCTCCCCTCATAGGGATAGCTTTCAGGAGGTTTGTAAAGAGAATGCTGTGTACCTCCTCTACTTTTGCTCTCAATTTGCAGTATAGTTACAGAATTTTGAAAATGGTAATCACGGAGCACTTTTCCTGTGTGATTGCAGTTCTGACAATATCTACAAATTCACAGGGACAAATGAACGATGCGGATGAGATTCTGCAAAATATTCTTGTTATTCTTCATCAGTCCTTTACCAGTTGCCCAGCCCCAGATGCCTCATCTGAATCAGAGAAAAGCAAGCGGGTAGAATGTCAGCAGCGGACAAGCAATAAATGTTTAGCTCATAGACTCTTTGGTATGGACATTTATGGGTATTGTGACAGCTGTGGTCTGGAGTGGAGGCATCAAACGTTTTCTGATTTTTCTCACTATATACGTTCAAGTCAGCTTAGAGAAAAAAAGGCAGTAATTGTTATTTTTTCCCTTTCTTTTGATAGCGAAGTTGTTTTTTATATTTTTTTTATTCCATATTATAACATATACCAGAATAATTTTTATCCCATTAGCATTTGTGTGATTAACCAACCATTGTGCAACAGAACAAAAATCAAGCTAGCTCCTTTGATGAACTTTTGAAGCTGATGCTAATGGATGATTGCTTAACTTGCAATCAAGATGCTGGAGGCTGTGGAAAACCTGACCGAATCCAATTCATTCTTCGAATACCTCCCCAAGTCTTCGTTTGCGGTATGCTAGTGAGTAGGTTTTTAGGGACATGTAGCGTGGCATATTCTCATTAATGCTAGAATATTTAATAAATTTTGATGTGGTTCCTATTGCAGTTCTCAGCATGCAGACTGCACGTGAGAGTAGAGAAGATATAAGAGATACTTTAACAGCTTTGGATACTGAAGTAGATATTGGTGATGTATATCTAGGTCTAGGACCAGGGAACGGATATTGCCTTGCTTCAATGGTATACTTCATGAGCTATGCATGCATGCATGCGTAATAGTCTTGACTTCATTTGAATGCTTCAGACATCCTTTTTTTTTGAATTAGTAGTGGTTTGATTATTATTGCAAATAAACAAATAACTTATTTTACTTTTTCAAGTTGAGATGGTGTTTCTTTTACAGCAGAAATCTGTGTTTTGTACAGGAAAGCCTCTTATGAGATAGAGCATTTGCATCATTTTGATTTGTAGGTTTGCTATGATGAGCTACGCTATGTATGCTTTTGTTATAGTCATGAGGGTAAAAGATGGACTATGTATGATGATGTGCATGTGGAGGTATGTAAATTCCATTCCATTGCTTACATTGTTAAAGAAAGCTAATAAGGGGATGGGTTTTCTTTACATTTTTTTGTAAATGTAATTTGTTTTGATTTGTACAGGCCATTGGGTTTTGGCATAATCTCCTTGACAAGTGTGTAGATGAGCTCTTGCAGCCACGGATTCTTTTCTTTGAAGCTAGTGTTATAAAGGTGGCAGATTTCTACTCATCCTGTTATTCTGATAAGTGTTCAGACCTAAATTAAGTAGTAATCTTCTCATATAGTTAACATGAATTTTGCTCTTATTATGTTGACAGATTTTTATTTGTTCCATTGTCCAGTGTCCACAATTTGATGATCTCAGAAAACTTAGTGGGAGTTCTGGCATGCTATGCAATCTAGGAGATGGGGAAGTGAAGCAAGGTTAATATCCCTTATATTAGTATCTTTGACTATAGCACGAATTAAGGTCTTTTAGATAGGGGTCTTAATTTTTCAACTGTATTATGTGTTGAGCTGGTCCATCAGCTGAAGATATTCCTGAAGAGAGTACTCTGCATAATGATTGGCAAACTGCAAAGGATGAAGGTGGGAGTTTGCGAAGTCATGCTCAAAATGAAATGAATTTTTTACGTCAGGATAAATTTCAAGGTAATAGCAGTACTGTTTAGATACTTCTGTTTGCTTCATTTTGGTATGCATTGAATTGACACTCATGCTAGATTTTCTAATTACATGATGAAATGGCAAGTCTTCTGCCATATGCCTGCTGCATCAAGAAACCATGAATGATCACTTTAGAATTTAGATTCAGTTTGTTATATGGGAAGGTCCTTTTCCAAATCCATGGGCTCTCACATGAATAGCTTCCGTCTTTCAAGAATAAACTAGTCCACAATTGTTTTCACTGTTTGGATCCCTAGCAAACACTGAAAGGATTTGTATTTCATGTTTATGATTTGAATTTAGATTAAAGAAATCATTACATGCTATGTTAGACAACATATGTACTGAAAAGTATTCAGGTATATGATTTACATGAAGGGTATAGATGGAAAAGTTGATAGGGAGGCACTTGTATATCAAGATTCAGAGTTCAGATGAAGAAACAATATGCTCTGTTTCAAAGTATTTTTTTTTTGGGGAGAATCTTTTTCAAACTAGTTGAACAATTATAAAGGCACCATCACTCTGAAAATGGTTCCTTTTAACTTCCAGATGCATGTCGAGTGCAAAAGCATGTTCCCTTGGAGATGGATCAAAAGTTGCTTCAAAATTTATTCTTGGAAGGGAAAGAAACTGGAAAATGTCCAACTGATTCCAAGGTTGATTACATGGATGGATCCGAAATATTGGGTTCTGGGCTGAAAAATGATATCGGCAAAAACTATAGCTCCTTAAATGTGATTATACAGGTTCAGTTGCCATATCTTTCTGGATTTTGATTATGTTCCTTTTTGAATATTGATTGTTTTCTTTTCCTATACAAATGTTTGCCAGTTCTCAAATCAGCAAGTCCTTTGTTGTTTTTGGTAAAGTGCAGTCCTTATGGCATATACCACAGTTTCGGAATGAGTTGGCTTGTAAAACAGCTCCAGAACATAGGCATGTTGGAGATCCTTGCGTTGTCTGTGGATTAGCTGAGATATTTGATAAACTAAGTGCAGCAATTATAAATCCTAGCAGAGAAATTGTCTATCCAACCTCCTTAAGCATTGCCATTGACAAATTGTCCCCTTGCGGAGATCTCTTCCAGAAGGTTTGTATAGAGACTGTTGTATATGTCCTTCACTTTTCTGCTTTCTGTTTTTGCTGAAGTTACAAATTTTAATCAACAAGCACTGTCTTGTACCATTGCGCTTCTGACAATGATATACCAAATTCACAGGAAAAAATGAACAATGCTTTTGAAGTGCTATGGATTATTCTTGATTCTCTTCATCATTCCCTCACCAGTGTTGAAGATTTCTCTCTACCTGAATCAGAGAAAAGAAATTGTGTAGGATCTTTGGAGTGCACAACTGACACTTGCTTGGTTCATACACTCTTTGGTATGACAGTTTATAAAAACGTGAATTATGACAGTTGTGGTCTGGAGTCGAGACAACAAAAACATACCTTTTTCTTTCACACCATATCCGCATTTGAACTCAGAAAACAGGCAGAATCTTCTTTCCTTGACAAAGTTGCTTGTCTTCTATCCCATATACAACAGATATCATGTTAATACCATTGATATTTGTGTAATCAGGTTTCAACTCTGATTAGGCAGGGAACTAGCTCATTTGCTGAGCTTTTGAAGCCCATGCTGGTGGATTATCATTTAACTTTGGAACCAGATGCTGATGGATGTGGAGAAAACCACAACAAATACTTTCTTCAAACACCTTCTCATGTGTTCACCAGTGGTAATTCATTGTTTACAATTATGTAGTCTGTCATATTCTCAACAATGCTGGGAAAGTTTAATGGTTTAAAATTGCATGGTTATTTGCAGTTCTAGAGTGGACAACTATATGGGTTGCTAGAGAAGATATCAGGGAAACTTTAGCAGCTCTTGCAACTGAAATAGATATTGGCATTCTTTATCAAGGTTTAGGAAAAGGAAAAAAATACCGCCTGGTTTCAGTGGTATACTTCACATTCCTAAAACTACTCTAGTGTATAATTTCTGTTTCTTCTAACCCTAAGGGATTGAATGAGTTGAGCATGAGTTGTGAGTCGTGACGGTGGTTAGGTGCTCAACAAGGGTTTGAATCCCACCAGCTCATTGAAACTTTGCCACAAGGAGGTGATTCCTCATGCAACCCCCAGTCACTCTCGAGGGTTTGCCTTTGACTGGGCTGGAGAGGACTTATCTCTATGTGCACAAGTTGGCTTGAGGAAGCCCTTAACTGTAACATAAAAATATTGTACCTTCTATCGATTCAATCAGCAATGCATCTCATCTTATTGTCCTGAATTAGCATGGTGATTATTGTGAATAAAGAAATAATTTAATGTGCCGTCTCTAGTTGACTTATGATTCTTTAGCTTTTGAAAACTATTTACTGTTAATTCCTGAAAGGGACCAGTGAACAGAATATTTCATTGCTAAAAGCCAGCAATCGATTTTGTAGGTTTGCTATTGTGGGCTACTCTACTCGTGCTTCATTTACAGCGATGAGTGCAAAAGGTGGATGATGTACGATGACACACATGTGGAGGTACATTCTGGGTCAAGAAAGTTATAATAGATTTTATGCTATCATGTTCACAAGTAAAATTTGATTTGTACAGGTCATTGGGAGTTGGGATTGTCTCTGTAAAAAGTGTGTAGAAAAGCATTTCCAGCCACGAATTCTTTTCTTTGTAGAGAGTGCACCAACTGAGATAGATCAAAATATGCCTCTGAAATCATTCTTTGAAGAGGAAGAATCTGGGAAATCACAGAGTGGTTCCAAGGTCAACTATGAGGATAGCTCTGGTATATTTGGTGCTGGACTAAAAAATGATATTGGTGAAAATAGTTGCTTTTTAAACGCGATCATACAGGTTCTATTCATACCAAATTTTTAGTTTGTACCATTTCCTATAGGAATTGTTGTATTTCCATATGTAGTTTTCTCAGCTTTTAATCCTATAGTCTTTTGTTCTTAAACAAAATGCAGTGCTTATGGAATGTACAGCTGGTTCAGAATGAGTTGCGCAGCATAACAGATTCAGGACATGAGCATGTTGGAGATCCCTGCATTGTTTGTGGATTAGCTGAGGTATTTGGTGAACTAAGTGAGGCATCTACTCGTACTAGAAGAGAGATTGTTTCTACAACCTCCTTAAGACTTGCCATCAGCAAATACTCCCCTCATAGGAATAGGTTTCTGGAGGTTTGTAAAGTGCTGTATACCTCCTCTACTTTTGCACTTAATTTGCAGTATAGTTACAGAATTTTGAAAATGGCAATTGCCAAGCACTTTCATGTGTGATTGCAGTACTGACAATATCTACCAAACTCACAGGGACAAATGAACGATGCGGATGAGATTCTGCAAAATATTCTTGTTATTCTTCATCAGTCCTTTACCAGTTGCCCAGCCCCAGATGCCTCATCTGAATCAGAGAAAAGCAAGCGGGTAGAATGTCAGCAGCGGACAAGCAATAAATGTTTAGCTCATAGACTCTTTGGTATGGACATTTATGGGTATTGTGACAGCTGTGGTCTGGAGTGGAGGCATCAAACGTTTTCTGATTTTTCTCACTATATACGTTCAAGTCAGCTTAGAGAAAAAAAGGCAGTAATTGTTATTTTTTCTCTTTCTTTTGATAGCAAAGTTGCTTTTTTTCATTCATTTATTTATTCCATATTATAACAGATACCAGACTAATTTTTATCCCATTAGCATCTGTGTGATTAACCAACCATTGTGCAACAGAACAAAAATCAAGCTAGCTCCTTTGGTGAACTTATGAAGCTGATGTTAATGGATGATTGCTCAACTTGCAATCGAGATGCTGGAGGCTGTGGAAAGCCTAACCGTATCCAATTCATTCTTCGAACACCTCCCCTTGTCTTCGTTTGCGGTAAGCTAGCGGGTGGTTGAGTTAGAGATATGTAGTGTCCTTTTCTCAACATTAATGCTCTAATATTTACTAGTTTAAGATGTGTTTATTGCAGTTCTTGTGCAGACTGCACATGAGAGTAGAGAGGATACAAGGAAAACTTTAACAGCTCTGGGTACTGAGTTAGATATCGGTGTTGTATATCAAGGTTTAGGACCGGGGAAAAAGTACTGCCTGGTTTCATTGGTATACTTCACATGTATAAAACTTCGCTAGTGTTTAATAATCTAGACTATGATGTGTGCTTTCTAATGATTCGATCAACAATGATTTCTTCTCTGGTTGTTTAACAATCATTTCTTCTCTTGTCCCGAATTAGTAGTGTTTTGATTATTCTAAATAAAGAAGAAAAAAATATTTATTTACCTTTTCTAGTTGATCTGGTGCTGCTGCAGCATTAGAAAGTTGTCTATTACTTCACAGAAAATCACTTACTAGAATCTATCTTTGCACATTTAATTGTAGGTCTGCTATCATCACCAACACTATGTTTGCTTTAGTTACAGTCATGAGCATAAGAGATGGACCATGTTTAACGATGCTAATGTTGAGGTAAATTCCATTTCTCAATTGTAAGGAAAGTTAATGTAATAGATTTTTTTTTTCTTGCACTGTCAACTTGTTTGTAGAAGTTATTCAAATTTGATTTGTACAGGTCGTTGGGTGTTGGGATGATCTCCTAAGCAAGTGTTCACATGAGCAGTTTCAACCGCAGATTCTTTTCTTTGAAGCTGTACAATAGAGTAACTTTGAGGAAACTTGGTCGCCCCATTGTAGCACTGCTTATCTTGGAATAGTTCATTTTCGTGCTGTTACAACAGATGTTGGGAAAACAGGCATATATTGACATGGAAGAACCCTAGATTGAGTTTCCTGACTGACCCTTCATCATTTCATGTCCTTGTTGAGGATTTTTCCAAGAATGCCAGATTTGTAATGGAAGTTCTACCTTTGGCAATGAAATGATAATGATGAACACAGGTTTAGTAATGTGAAGGCATCTCATGGATGATCCATATTTGGCAAGCAAGTGTGGCAAATATTAAGGTTTCCAGTCCTTTTATATACATGATTGCATGCCCATTAATGCAAGTCTTATAAACTGTGTTGATTTAAGATTTTATCCTGCGAGTTTACTTCTAAATCTTTATGATGATAAAAGTAGAAGAATAAAACATGAAGATAAATTGAAAGTTCCTTTAGTTATTTTTACAATTATACTTATAA
>Ga0325411_1004536_pt1 | contig 15544 bp, 8 predicted proteins | sample PopdelMetagenome_13_FD_206181 | JGI IMG/M metagenome (GOLD analysis project Ga0325411, IMG submission 206181) | Populus deltoides microbial communities from Bellville, Georgia, United States - Xylem-PdIQD-R4 | ecosystem: Host-associated > Plants > Phyllosphere > Stem > Wood/Secondary xylem... | reverse complement strand
TTTACTCTATTATTGCATGATTTGTGTTTAATTTTTTCCATTAATTTTAATTGTTAGTCTACAGTTTTGTTTTTTGAATTTATTGAATATATTTTATTGTTGTGTTGCCATAATAATTGAATAATTTGTTGAATTGTAATTGTTAATATTGAATTTAACTCGTAATTAGTAATTGAATATGTTGGAATAATTATTAATTTTACTCTATTATTGCATGATTTGTGTTTAATTATTTCCATTTATTTTAATTGTTAGTCTACAGTTTTGTTTTTGAATTTATTGAATATATTTTATTGTTGTGTTGCCAGAATTATTGAATATTTGTTGAATTGTAATTGTTAATGTTGAATTTAACTCGTAATTAGTAATTGAATATGTTGGGATAATTAGTAAATTTATTCTATTATTGCGTGAGTTGTGTTTAATTATTTCCATTAATTTTAATTGTTAGTCTAGATTTTTGTTGAATTTAATGAATATATTTTATTGTTGTGTTGCTATAATAATTGAATAATTTAAAATAAAAAAACTCACCATTTTAAATGCACTCTAGTTACGCTCACATCTAGATGAAATACAAGTCAAGCTTAGAACTCGGATTGGAAACCTTTGTAATTCTGGACATTCATCCCCATAAGAATCCCACCATTGAGCTGAAGTTTTTTTTTTTTATCTTTTGCTATCTTGGCAGCCTCAATGCCAAACAACCTTTTTGCATCCTTGAATGATTCAAGTTGTAAATCAATTTTGCACCTTTCAATTGCATTAAGCACCATCCTTTCTAAGCATTGATATAATCCAATTTTAATGTTGGCATTAACCTTAAAATTAGGATAATGATAATGAGGATTCAAATAATAAGTTGCTGAATGTAAAAGTCTGTGGAGTTGAAGTTCCCATCTTGCATCAACAATATTCCATATAGGTAAATAACTATATAAAAAAACAATAAAAATATCATTACAATCTAGAAATATCTCAATTTGAAGTATCTCTAAATACATTCATATTAATAAACGACAATATTTGAAATAAACAATTAGCAAGATATATACCATTTTTTCAAAGAACCAAAATTCACTTGTATCTTCTCTTTTGCTTGATCCATTGTTTTATATATAAAACTGATAGCTGATTTCTCATCTGAATCAACTAATCGAAGAACTTTAATTAGAGGATATGTTACCTTAATACATATAGTGACATCATACTAAAACATGTTGTCCAAAACACAATTTGGAATTCATTTCCCTTCTTCTATTCTTACAAACCTACATGAACTCCACTATTTGGAAGTAAATATAGTTATCAACTGTATTTTATGATCATTCAAACATCTTAGAGTCAAATATGCAGTAACAAACCGAGTGACAGCAAACCTAATCAAATCTCTTCCGTTCATAAAGTGCCTTAGCATACAAATAAAGCCTTATTTCTTTGGTGGAAAGTGGTTTCCACATTCATGTGTTTCTTTGTTATTAGGAAAATTAGTCAACTGAAAACCCTTTCAAGTCAAAGAAAAATTTGGCTTGATTTTTAAGAAAGTGTTTTCCTTTTATTTTGGGCGGAAAATACTTTTCAGAAGTTGTGAAAATTTAGAAATATCATATTATTTGCTGATTATAACAAATTTGGTCCTCAAACTTTTGATTGCTATATATTTTGTTTTAAATATTTTTTTTTAATTTCACCCATTAGAATTTCATTTAATTTGATTTTTTTATTAACTCTGGTCCTTATTTTTATGATTATTATTTACTTTTCTGTTATTATTTTTTTAATTGAAATTTTTTATCTATCAAATTTGGTCTTTATTTTTTTTATTGTAACTTATTTTATTTGAAATAATTTATAAAATTTTAATTATTATTATTTTTAATTTCATCATCTTTTAATTTTTTTTATCTATTTGATTTGATCTCTATTATTTTGATTGTTATTTATTTTATTTGAGATAATTTATGAAATTAGATTTTTTTTTCAATTTCATTCTCATTCAAATTTTTAATTTGTAAGTTTTGTTTCTTATTATTTTAATAAACTTGAAAAAAAATATTAATAAGTTATTTTCCAGCTCATTTTCCATGATATAACCAAACACTATAAAATATTTTCCAACTTGTTTTTCATGACACAACCAAACATCGGAAAATAATTCACTTTCCAGGAATCCACTTTCCATTGAAACTATTTTTCAGCAAACAAACGGGATCTAAAAATAGTTCTTGAATAAATATATGAGGTGATTCTCCTCCCCTTAGCAATAATTACTTGATAAACCTCTAAATTCTTCTTAAAATCTTCCAATATCAAGTTAATACAATGGGCAACACATGATGTGATTCTCCTCCCCTTACAATAATTACTTGATAAACCTCTAACTTCTTCTCAAAATCTTCCAATATCAAGTCAATACAATGGGCAACAAACTCTTTCTTTTTTCCATCAATAATTGTCCTGCTGCCTTATAATTTATTGAATTATCAGTGATTACTTGGACAACATTTTCCTCCTCAATCCTCTCAACAATGACATCTAACATTGCAAATACCTTATCAGCAGTCTTGAACATATTAGAAGTATCCACCGATGATAAAAAAAATTATCCCTTTGGGAATATTAACCAAAAAGTTACAAATACAACGTCTTTGTTATCTGTCCATCCATCAGACATTATTGAATAACATGTTTTTTTTTTTTCATTCTAGATTGTACTCCTCAAGCAAGTTCATTGTTTGATCCACTTCTTGCTTCAAATATTTCTCTCTAATATCATGGTAAGATGAAAGCTTGAAACCTGTCTCATGCTTTACAACCAATTTAAGTGCCTTAAGAAATTCAGGGTTTTTTTACATAATTAAATAGAATTGCACTAGTGTAGAAAAACCTTCCAATTTGTCGACAAGCTTCTTCTCTAATATCCCTTTTTTAGAAATTGATTCAGGGTTGTTTGTGTACTTGTGATTTTAACAACCTTGCAACTAAGATTACGAAATGCAAATATTCATTTACTGACAGATCATAATTTAGTACCGCTATCTACTCTCTCTCTTTTTCTCTAATGTAAGAGTATATATTTACTTATTCTAAGTTCATTTACGATAAATTTATGACTTTATTTCTCACAATTTTTATTTACAATTTCATAACATTTTTAAATAATGCAATATCATATAAAAAAATCACTCTCAACTACCTGTTTAAATTACATGAAAACTTAAGAAAGATATTACGAGTCCTATTAAAAAAAATTACTTCTGGCCTTGGATAGCTAGCTTGATTGATTTTTTGTTCCGAGTTTTAAGAAATTGCACTTTAATCTAATAATTTATAGATTATGTAACACTCTATATTAGTGTGAAAAAATCAACAAAAAAATAAAATTATTTATGGAATTGTTATTTTTTAAAATTAATGACTAAAAAACATCTACTATATTAAAATAATAAAACTAACACTTTTTCTTTATCGAACATAAAACCCTAACCATTGTTTTTAGTCAGACTATCAAACACCTTATGTTGTGTATGGTCATGATGGAATTGCCTTTAAAGGAAAACACCTATTGAACCATGATTTGAATAAAACAATGAGACATGGAGGGTATTTGTGAGTAAGGTAACAATTATTTTTTAAAATGTTTTTTACTCGAAAATGCATTAAAATAATATTTTTTTTATTTTTATAAAATTATTTTTGATATTAGCACATTAAAATGATCTAAAAACACCAAAAAATATTAATTTGAAGCAAATAAAAAAAATTTAAATTTTTTCAAAAGTATCGAATTTAGAGGTGGTAACATTAACCCTGGGCTGGGTTGAACTTGAAATGGATTGTGAAATAAGTGCGATGCAATAGGTGGGCATTGCTTATTCCTACCTTTGTTACTTGCAAAGGCTCGTTAATTCCTTGCCTTTCTAAAGAAAAGTTTAACCACAACACATGATCATTGAATCTTTCGTTTCTCGCCCAAAAATCAAGCCAACTTTTAGTGTTCCATATCTCTTTGTGCAACCAAGTCTGCTGAGCTCATAGCGTGTGGGCTGCAATCACAGTCCTCGACAACCTTTACGATGAAAACAAGCAATACTTGGCAGGGGTGAGCAAATTCGATTCGCTTCGGTTTTTACCTGAAAAAAATAGCCAAACCGAAAAAAATACCCGAAATTGAACCGAAACCGGCCAATTCTGGTCCGGTTTCGATCCGGTTTCTCGGATAAAAAACCAGACAAACCTATAGGCTTATTTTGGGCTTTTTAATAGGCTTTTTAATGGGCTTTGTAATGGGCTTCTAATAGATTTCTATTAGGCTTACAATTAATGTTGATATTGTCTCATTTTATTTGAAGATTCCAAATATATTTATTTTTTTACCCCTAAATATTCATTTATATAAAATTTTTAATGTCAATCTTGTGTTCAATATATTTTTTAACTTACTAATATTTTTCTACTTCCGAAAAGTTTAAATAAATAACACACACTCACAATCACACACCAATAAGTTAAAATCCAAATTACAAACCATTGCCTTCAAAGGGCTTAACAAAAAAATAACAAATAACATTGCATTATCGTAAAACACTCCAAGCCATAAAAAATAAATCTTTATGTGCACATCGTCTCAATAAAAAAGCACTTCAAGAGCATTGCACTTTGATTCCTGAAATTCATAATCTAGAATTATAACATGATGAATTAAATCAGAAGATATAAAAATAAAAAAAGATATTTATATCATATGTTTTTAATAAATGCATCACAATTTGTGAAATAATTATCATCCATTGCTAAATGCAACTTTCCATCAAATTCTACAAAATAAAATATTAAACATGTTAGAATAAAAATGTGTTAATTAATAAATCATAAAATAAAAGGTGTAAGTTTTTAAGAAACATTATTTGATTCAAGGTTTTCATAGGTTTCAAAATCATTCATCAATGTTGTATTATCAGTTGGAATTAGACCATGATGCAACCAATTTTGACAACAAATAAGTGCTTGAATTGTTGATGGAGATAGAGAACTTCGAAATTGGTCGAGTATACGACCACCTGTGCTAAAAGCTTATTCGGAAGCCACTGTGGATATAGGAATAGCCAGAACATGTTGTGCAACTTTCAAAAGTATCTTATATTTTGAAGCATTAATCTTTCACCAACCCAAAATATCTAATTTATCATCATTAGGATCCTCACAACCATCAACCAAATACCTCTCAATCTCATTTCTATTTTCCACACTGTTTTCCTCTAGCAAGTGCCTTTTGAACCGAGCTAAAGTGTTAACATCTATCTCCATGTCATCAATAGCATCATTAACATCTTGTTTATGCCTATTATCATCCACTACTTCATCAACTTTCAAATAAAACTCATATAAGCTCACCAAATTATCTCTCATTTTTTTTGTTAGCAATTGTGCTATGTCATGATCATACAACTCACCAAAACAAAATTTCACATATTTCAACTTAAGACGTGGATCCAAAACATTAGCCACATACAATAAAAAATTCTGATTTGCTCCACAACCCCAATACTTCTCAAACTTATTCATCATGTTTATCGTCATTCCACTCAAAACATTATCTCTACTTTTACACAATTGTAACAAGTTTGTATGCATGTAAATCAATTCATTGAAGAAAGAATTTGATGTAACATGCAACGAGCCAGAAAATTTCAATGTAACCATGTAAAAGATCTTTAAAAACTTCAGCAAATTTCTAGCATTTTTCCAATCCTCCAAACTAGGTGGCCCTATGTTTTTTTTATTCCCCTTTGAATCAACCTCCAAAAAGTAACTTACATACCTAGGTTCACTTTGACCTAACCTCACAAACACATTTTCAAACTTTTCAGCAGCTTTTCTAACATAAGATAAGTTGAATTCCATCGAGTTGCAACAACCAAACACAATGATTTCTTACACTCTATATGCAACTTTTTTGCACACTTCTTAAATGTAAGTAGCCTAGAGGGTGAAGATCTCACAAACCTAATTGCATTTCGAATCTTAACAACCGAAACATTCATCTCTTTCAAATCATCACATATAATGAGGTTTACAATGTGTACACAACATCTAACATGAAAATGTTCATTTGACAATATATTAGTTGGCCAATCTTTCATCACATTCTTTAAATATGAAATAGTAACACTATTAGAGCTTGCATTATCTACTGTAACAGTTAAAAGTTTATCAATTCCCCAATCTAACAAACAATTCTCAATAACTTGACCAATTGTCTCACCCATATGATTGGAAACTTGACAAAAATTCTGAATTCTTTTATGCAAATTCCATTCATTATCAATCCAATGAGCCGTTAAGGATATATAGTTAATGTTTTGGATTGATGTCCATGTATCTGTTGTTAATCATAATCGTTGACCCTTAAGAGCTCTCTTTAATCTTTCGTTCTCTTCAACATAAAGTTTCAAACAATCTCTCATAACAATGAAACGAGAAGGAACGTCAAATCTAGGCTACAAGGTCCTAGAAAATAATTTAAGTCCTTTACCCTCCACAAAATTAAAAAGTAACTCATCAATTATAACCATTTTCACTAGTGTCTTTCTGCATTCATCATAATCATAACCTATTGCCTTAAAAGTTCCCACACTTCGATCTCCTAATTCACCCCCTACTTTATTAAGTTCTAATACCAAATTTTTTTGCTTCTTATCAACCACAGAAGGAAAATTTTTGCATACTTTCAAATGACTCCACTTATTACTTGTCCCATTAATAATAGTATGACATGCATAATCCTTTACACAATAATTACATTTAGCTCTAGGGGTTGTAGGATCACCATAAAGTTTTGTAAAATGATCCCAAATTTATGACTTTTTTTTATCATCAACATTTCTTTTCCTAGATGCAGGGACTTGAAGTTGTTTACCTTTACTATCTGTGGTGGATCCTGCAGTAGTTGATGTTGGGTCAGTGTTTAAAGCTGGGATATTGGTTGATGTTAGGGTAGTGCCAGTGGATGAAGCATTTTGATTTTGAAGGTTTTCCATCTGTAAATTACCAAATGCAAACATGTTCATTATCACTTGCACTATTCTTTTCAGCACTTAATAAACATAAAGATTAAAATCATGTTTAAAAAGTAAAATGAAACAAATATTACAGAAGTCAAGTAACATGTCAAAACAAGCTTAGAAAATGTGTCAAAACAAGCTTATAAAATCTATCAATTGAGGAAAAATAATTACAGAAGTAACAGAACAATGAATACAAGAATAACATGATTTTAATGAATACAAAATGCCAATCAAGATCATCCAAAACAGAATAATGATTTTGAAGGTTTTCCATCTGTAAATTACCAAATGCAAACATGTTCATTATCACTTGCACAATTCTTTTCAGCACTTAATAAACATAAAGATTAAAATCATGTTTAAAAAGTAAAATGAAACAAATATTACAGAAGTCAAGTAACATGTCAAAACAAGCTTAGAAAATGTGTCAAAACAAGCTTAGAAAATGTGTCAAAACAAGCTTATAAAATCTATCAATTGAGGAAAAATAATTACAGAAGTAACAGAACAATGAATACAAGAATAACATGATTTTAATGAATACAAAATGCCAATCAAGATCATCCAAAACAGAATAATGAATACATTTTACAAAATGACAAAACAAAACTGAATAAAAAAAACCCATCAAAACAAAACTAGTTTGCAGAATCAAGTCAATCAACACAAGCTTATAAACATGATTTTAATCAAACTACTTGGCGTGACCTTATAAATCAACTAACACAGCAACAAAATCAACAATTTGTCTGTTTATTAATCAACCAACAAAGCAACAAAATCAACACAGCAATAGGCTACAACAACATAATCAACAAAACAACAGCAACAGAATCAACACAAGTTTAAAGTAGCATCAACATAATCAACACAACATAGCAACAGAATCAACATAATCATGTACAAGACAGCTCTAATCCTAAATTGCAAACAATTGTAAGAACGACAGTTTTGATTAAAAATAATCATAATCCTAAACTGCTAAATCCCTTCTATTCAAACAAAGGAAAAAAAAACGCTTTAATCACCCAAATAGCTCTAAATTCTAATTTAAACCTAAACCAAAATTCATCACCCAATAAAATTGATTAAAAATAACAATAAGCTTAACTGTATGAATTAATTAGAAAGGATAAAAAAATTAAAACTCACCGGTTTTGAGAGGCTCGGTCTGATGGAAACACTGAGTCACCGACTGTGTTGATCTAGTGGAGACTGAGGAAGAAACGTATAAAAAATAAGCTTAACTGTATTTAAAATAACAATAACCTTAACCGAATTAATTAATTAGAAAGGAGAAAAAAAATTAAAACTCACTGGATTTGAGAGGTTAAGGAAACGTCGATCTGATGGAAACACATACTATTTTGTTTTAGTTGAGACTGAGGAAACGTCGATCGTCGATCTGTGTTTATGTTTTCTTAGTCTAAGGAGAGTGGAGAGTGGAGAGGGAGAGGCGAAAAGGCCAGAGTGGACGGGTTGTGGGTGCTCTGGTACGGGGGCGGCCTTAACGGAGGCCGGAGAGGGCGGGGGGCGGGACGGCGGGTGGCTTTGAGTAGTGAGAGGAGAGATTGTTTGAAAATCAAAATTGAAATGTTTAGGTTTAGGGTTAGCGCAGCGGAGAGTAAACTGGAGAGAAGAGAGGGGTGCGGCGCGGCTCGATAACTTTTTCTATTTATACTAGGGACCAAACTTTTTGAACCGGTCCGGTTAACCCGGTTTTTGCACTACAAAACCGAAAACTAAACCTAACCGGGGTTTTTTCTATATAATCTAATCGGTTTAATCTGTTTTATTTTTAAGTTCTGTTTTTTCGGTTAATTTTTTGTCGGTTTTATCGGTTTACTCGGTTTATTGGTTTTTTTGAACACCCCTAATACTTGGGATGCCGATTCCTTTATGGACTATGATTCCTATGCTTCAAAAACAGAATGATTGTAAATGAGGTAGGTAGAGATTCTTCTCTTGAGAAAACACAACATTCTATCTCAATTGAGGCTGTAGAAACTTGGATATAGTTTTGGATTCTGGTAACTAGATACCATCAATAGCTTGAGGCCTTAATTCCTTTCCCTTTTCATGATTAAAAAAAAATCTAATTTTGTTAAATCAATTGAATATTTTTTTAACATTATTTGATTTGACTTTAACATTTTTTTTTTAATTTGCTATTTTGTTCCAATCTAATTTTGTTAAATCGCTAGCTTGAGTTGTTTAATAAGCATTGATATAATATTGATGTTGATATTCTATATTTCCCAATTTTAAATTGTATTGCCACGATGAAAGTATACAATTGTTTTATTTGTTTTTAGAAAATTTATTTATAAACATGATCAAATGATATATTTGATATCAAATTAAAAGTAAGGTTTACTCATTTTTAGGGTTAGAACTTCATTTAAAACTATTCCATGACAAAATACTTTAACATGGAGCATTAATATGAGTAAATTATAAGTGAATACAAAATTAATTTCAAAGAATGTTTAGTTGATATGTTTTGTGAAACTCAAAACTCTTTATCCAACATTCAAAGAATACAATAATTTCTCATATATTATATAGTAGAAAGTTGAAAACTTAAAAATATGCTTGTATGGCATAAAAACTTTTAGAGAAGAAAGGTCCTAAACGAAACGGATTTTAGATTTAGAGAGCATTTGGAAACGCGGGGCACCTATGTTTCCAAAAAAAATCAATTTTGTTTTGCTAAAAATTAATTTTTTTATGTTTTGAATCGTTTTGATGAGCTGATCTCAAAAATAATTTTTTAAAAATAAAAAAAAATATCATTTTGATGCATTTCAACATGAAAAACACTTTAAAAAACAACCACAACCACACTCCTAAACAAGCCCTTAAAGCTATATGTGGGCATTCTCTCACTTGGTTGGGCATGGCTCAGACCTTGGATCTCGAGTCTTGAGTCTTGAGTCTTGAGTCTTGAGTCTTGGGCTCAGGTTTGGGATTGCTATAAAATAATTTATAGGTCAATGAAGATTATTATTTGTCAATCCCATGAATAAACAATTTGAATAGTCTTTTTCTTTAACTGGAATATTTTTTATTTAAGTAAAAAATAGTAGTTTTTAAAACAAAAAACTGTCATGTTAATTTTATTTCGTTACCGGTAATTAAGGATGATAAGTAGCATGAACTAATTATGATAATTAATTTTACATCATGTTTTGTTATAAGATTCACTATAAAAAAGGGTTAAAGAAAAAATGTTTTACATAGATTATTAAACTCTTCTTCACCTCAATTTTTTACATAGATTCACTTATATGAAACGTTAAGAGTCGAAAAACTATGTGAGATAAGGTAAGGGTACATGTATTCATGAGTAATAAGTATCTAAATTGTTAAAAGAATATTGATAAGTACATTTTTAATATTTTTAAGAAGTGAATGTGATGTAAGACTTGATATAATACAGGAGAGACATAGGCTGCAGGATCCTAGGCAAGCGGGACAAGGCCAATAAGAGGAACGGGTAGGTGTCCGTCACCTCAACTTCTTAATTTTTCAGCATTTAATTCAATTTTTAATTTCTAAGTAGTACTCCAATAAAGAGATGTTTATGCAAGTAATGGCTTGTTAAAAGACTAGTGAAGTCTTGTTAAAATGTATACTTTAAATTTGTATATGTATATAAAAATCAGCCATATAAGTGGTGATTGGAATGATGAACTATAAATATTGTCATGTGATTGTCTTATTGTGTAAAAACCAACCCCATAATGGAGCATGCCACATGAGTGGTGCTAAGTTTGTGGTATTTAAATGACATGATAAATATGTATTTGTACATGGGATCTAGCCACATGTGTAGAGCTTTAAGGAATAGGGACTCGATCATTAAGTTAAGATACTAGTCATAGATATAGGGGTATATGTCAAACATGAGATAACCGGATGAAAAGAATTAATAGAGATGTTGATATATATTTTTGGGAAGTTTATTTGAGTAGAATTTGGGTTGATATTCAGTTATATGGACAAACAATCAAGTAAAAATCATAAACTGTTCTTAAAGTGAAGATCTTATCTTGTTAGAGTTAGTTATTTAGTGGAAAGCACCGATTCGAGTCAAATACTATATGATATATGTCAGCTAGGAGCTTTAAGGTTTTTAATTTTTGAATGACTGATTCAAATGGTTTTGAAAAAGGAGCATTCAGAATGCCTAAAGGGAAATTAAAGTTATATAGTTAACTAAAGACTTAAACTTAGGGTTGCTACGTTGTATGTTACTATCATTAGTTGGATAAAAGTAATGTGTGTGGCAAAGTTATGTTGTGTAGTTAAAGGGGTTATATGTGTCATGTGTATTTATATATATATAAAAAAAATTGATGCATATTGAATGATATATACTGTAATGTGAAACTTAACTATTATTCTTATTACCTAGTATGTTTTATTTTTGATAGGTTCATCATGTGCTCCTTAAAACTAGATAGCTTATATTTGTGTTTAGTTGTAGGATTTTCTTAATGGATTTTATCTAGCTGTATGATTTTCATGATTTGTATAACTCATATAGCTCATGAGAGCATGTAATAAACAAAGTAGCCATTTCTATATCTTGATTAGCAGATAGGTAATCAGACTTGATTGACCCATTTACTTTTATTTTGTTAATATTAATTACTATAGTTAGAATTTTTGTTCTTGTTTTGGTATGAAGTACAAACGAGAGGCATTCAATAAGCACTAGTATTGGATACTTATTTTCATTATTAATATAAGATGTTGGGTGTTTTACTCTTTTAGGTTCATTTTTCTTATGATAGTATTGTATTAAAAGATTTATTTATGTTAGTTGGTTTGTAATTTTTATGAATTATTATGGATAAAGTTTTGGGTTGGCATGAGTCGCCTAAGGTTGTGTTTTATATATAAAAAAATCACACTACTTATATAGTATATTATTATTTATCTTATATGATCACATATTAAGTACATGAGGGCTGTTACAGTTAATATCAGAGCAACGACTCGATTCAATAAACATAATGATACTGACGCAATGAAAATTTTAAATTTAAAAGAGGATGGTTTGCAATAAACATAGAACCAGAAGTGACCTGTCTTATGTAAGAGGGAGCAGTCAGAATATGAATGTGTAATAGGAACAATCAAGGTATCTTTTGGCTGGCACCGCCTCTTATATGCATGTGATTCAAGAGTAATCGGTACATGAGGATATATTAAAATCTCAATAAAAAACCCACATCAATTTATACAAAAGCACCACCAGTGATATGGGTGAAGGGGAATAGAGTGTTGGGCCCCACCTGTGGTTCAGATAAGGGTACAGATGACCCTTCCAGATACCGTTTACTTGAAACAAGTTGTGGAGGCTATTATAGTAGGGATGTTTAGGCCTGCTAATGAAACATTTAAGGACATTGCCCATACCCTGGTGTATTGGGTAAAGTGTATGAGGTAAATAGGTATGTGTTTTTCTTCAGAGAAAAGAATGTTGAAGCAGTTGGATAATGACTATGTAAGGTGAAATAGTCTTTTACTCATATATCGATACCGAAAAATGTACATGAGTCTTGTGTGGCACAATTGCTATTAGACATTGTTCATTAATGGTGGGCCACGATGAGAGAAAAGAGATAAGGAGAGGTGATGACATGGGGTGAATTTAAGTCTGAATTTGAAACAAGGTATTACTTCTAACAACATCGTAAAGATAGGAAACAAGAGTTTCTAGCATTAAGACAAGGTAACATCTCGGCGTTAGATTATGAGAGGTGGTTCTAAGATCTCTCCATATTTGCTACTACTATGGTTTTAATTGAACATAATCAAATTGAAAGGCTAAGATATGGCCTCTAACAGGAGCTCAAAAGGAGATTGATTGCCTTGTAACCTAAAAATGTGAGAGAGTTAGTTGAAGCAGCCTTTCAATTATTTTATGTATCTCATCCTTTCAAGATGATCAGGTCCTCAATAGAATTATTCAACTATCAAAGATGAAATCTTATTAATTATTTTATGCATCTCATCCTTTCAAGATGATTTGTTTTTTTTTTGAATTATTTTATAAAGTAATTGTAAATTAGTAAAATATATTTTAGAGAAATATGTTCAAAATATTATTTCAAAATAAATTGTTGTCATATAGCAAGCTGTTCTTTCAAATTTTGATTTTGAAATAGAATTTATAAAATAAAAAGCTAACACTCTTCCAGATTTTCTTTCTATAGAATATCTATAAGGGTCAAGATGAGTACTCCTATAAAAAAAAAACATAAAATCATATGTTGTAATACCCTCAAGGCTAATGCATTTAATAATTAACCCCATAACACCAAATAAAATTAAATCTCCTCCATTGAGACATATCTTCACTTAAATCAATTGATATTTTGTTCTAGCAAATTCTCTAAATCCTAAAACTTACCATGCCAATTATTTCCAAACCTTGTAATCTCAAACATAAACTCAAAAACCCTTCTAACTATTTCAACAACCTTGAAGTTCTCTTTAAAAACGCTTACCTATCATTATGTTACAAAAGACTAACATATTCCTTCTCATTATTGAAAAGGAATTTTAACGATGAAGATCCTAACCAAATTATTCCTCATTATTTTCCTTTTAGTTTTCTATTATATTCTAAAGAACCTGTATAAAAAAAGGCAATTGTATGAGTTTATCTTTGTACAAACTAACTCTATTGAGATAACTTATAATCAAGACAAAAATAACCCCCAGAAAATTGACTATTCAAAATCAAAAACTAAATCTCCTAACTTATCAAAACTAGAATCAAAGTCCCTATACTCCTAAAAGTTTCAAAGTTTTCAACCACAAGTATACACCTATCTTGATTACCAAATGTCATGGTTTAATATCCTTCATCTCAAGAATTATGATCATTCTTAGTCCATTTATTTTGATAAAATTTGTTTAAAAATCTTTCCAGCATGGTTTCATAGTAATTGATGGCTATATTATGCTTTTGAAATACAAATCCTTCCTGAAAAGGTCCTAGAAGGTCAAAAGTTATTCACTTAATGTAGATCGTCAAACTTAATTCCAATTTATCTTCATTTTATAATCATTTTTGGAGTCCTATAAGTAGTGTGATGGGATTACTCTATATCTCATGATAGATATGAATATACTAGTTATGCTCATGCTTTAATAAGGATCATTAATGTCAAATAGTGATCACAATTCAAAGAAGAACAAGCTTGTACATGAGAGGTAACCACTTGGTTAAAACCCCTGAAACAATTGTCATCATCTTCATCCTTAACTCAAGAAAACCAATTCATATTTCTTACTTTCAAAAGAAAGATTTAAGCAGAACTAGCAAATCTCAAGTTCTGATGACAAAGACCTTGAACTAGCTAATGAAGACCTTAATTATGATCCTGATATCATGGGACAAATTTATCATCAATAAACGAATGCCTTCTAAAAAAAAGGTATTCAAGAACATCATCCCTGATGTCATCATCTATTGCCAACTCAAAATGCTTGAAAACATCATCTATAATGATCAATTAAAATCGATTTGATTTAAGAAAATTTGGAATCCATCTAGCTAATTTTCTTAGTATAAAGAGATGTATCATGATATACTTAAAGCATAGCAAAACTCCTACCTTATGTTGTGTTCACAATTATAATATTTACATCAGTAAAATTTTGTCTTATATAAGTATTTTTGAAAAGTTTTCTTAGTACTATTTATTGTATTCTTTACTATCAATACAGTAAATGAAGTGTACATATTAAACAAATAATGTGCAATTATTGGTATGACATGTGTGAATTATCCTTAAAAACATATATTTGCAGGCTTTGTTTGTTTTATGAAAAAGCTGGTTAATGAATAATATTTTTTAGTTTAAAAAAAAGTTAGCTTGATTTTCAGAAAAAGTATTTTCTTTTTATTTTGGACGTGTTTAAAAGTTGCAAATTTACTTTTGAAAATATCATATTATTTGTTAATTATATCAAATTTAGTCCTCAATCTTTTGATTGTTATATATTTTGTTTTGAATATTTTTATTTATTTATTTATTTTCAATCTCATCCATTATAATTTTATTTTTATATCAACTTTGGTATTTTTTTATTGTTATTTGTTTTTCTCTTATCATTTTTTTATTGAGATTTAATTTATTTATTAGATTTGGTCCCCATTCTTTTTATTACTATTTATTTTATTTAAAATAATTTATGAAATTAATTTTTTTTTCAATTCATCACCCTTCAACTTTTTTATTTGTTAGATTTTGTTCTTATTTTTTATTGTTATTTGAGATAATTTATGAAGTTATATATTTTTTTTAATTTTATCATCCTTTAATTTTTTTAAATGTCGGTTTTGATCATTATTTTTTAATAAATCTGAAAAAATTAAAAAATTATTTTTCAATTTATTTTTTATAGGAAAGTATTTTCAATCCTAAGGAATATGAGTGTTATAATTTAAA
>Ga0325411_1004534_pt1 | contig 15547 bp, 9 predicted proteins | sample PopdelMetagenome_13_FD_206181 | JGI IMG/M metagenome (GOLD analysis project Ga0325411, IMG submission 206181) | Populus deltoides microbial communities from Bellville, Georgia, United States - Xylem-PdIQD-R4 | ecosystem: Host-associated > Plants > Phyllosphere > Stem > Wood/Secondary xylem... | reverse complement strand
GTTATTATATGAGGGATATGTTTTCTAACTGGTCTCAAAAGGTCTATGAACTGCCCAGTGACTACCTTTCGTGAAGGCAGTATGGGGGTTTACAAGGGATGGTTGGGGCACTATGTGACCGCCATCATCAAGTAAACACTCAGCTCATAGTTGGATGTTTCACGAATCCGAACCCCGACTGAAAGTCATGAGGCAGACCGCTACTCCCCACCTATCCTAGAATCAGGTCTTCTTGCAAAAATGTATGAATGCATTAAACTTGATAAAGATACAGGCTAAAATTAAATAGACCAAAACAAATAACAAACAATCAAACAAACAAAGCTTAGTTCAACCAGACAAAGTGGTACCCAGCGGAGTCGCCATTCTGTTGCACATCAGCGCGCGGCGTCGGCTGGCGATTTTCTAGTTCATTTGTTTGGTTTGTTAGGAGTCGGCACCTAGTATTATGGTAACTAGGAACCTATGGTCTGCGAGAGTCTAGGTAAGGGACTGGTTGTGCAAGGGGAAGACGCATCACCCCCAGTGCACCCTACTTAAGGTAGACTGCATTGTTATTTGATTGTTTTCTAAGTCGAGTTTCTATTTGTTGGTCTTTTCTAGGGTTCAAGGTAGATCTCTCTTCATGAGAAAGTCTCTACCTTATTAGATTAAATCCTAACCGTTCTAAAGTCTAAATTTTAGCATCGTATTTTATTTATACCTTGTATCTTTAATACCCGAGGGTGTACTTTATCGTGTAATTTTACACCCGTCAAATATTAAAGTCTACATCTGGATCCTAAAAAAAAAGATTGCAAAAGGTTTTTTTTTTAAAACATGGGAAAGATGCAAGTTTTTTTTTTAAATAAAAATATGCTTGGAAAAGTTTTTAGGTTTTGGTCGTATGCATGAAATTCTTTTTTTTTCTTTTTATTTTTATGGAGAAAACCGGGTATTTTAATACCGGACTTGTATTTGACAATGTAAATATACAACCCGATATTATACAAAATTAGTAGAAAAATATTTGAGAAAATCATAAATTTTTCAAAAGGATTATAGAAATTTTTTGGAATTTTTTTTGTTTTCTTTTTAATATTTTAATATTATAATATAATATTATAAATAAATAAAATAAAATAAAAATCTACATGGGCTGGGCCGGCCCAGCTAACTGGGCCAGGCTCAGCCATAGAAAAGGTTAGGCCGATTTCAGCCCGAAATGGTTGGGCCGACCTCGGCCCAATACTTTTTATTTATTTCTTTAGAGCCGGGCTAAACCCAATCCAGAACTTTGGGCTGGTCCACTGCATGTGCAGTGGGCGTGAATTATAATTCACGCCCACTGTTCATGTGAACAGTAGGACGTGAATTATAATTCACGCCTACTGTTCACGCAGTGAACAGTAGGGAGGAGGAACAAGAAGAGGGGGGAGGAAGAGGAAGCGGAGAGTTACCTGGCGTAAGGGTGGTCTGACCGAAGAGGACGACGTGGTGCAAGCGGTGGCAATGGTGGAGAGTTGAGCTGCCGGGGTTGCTGCTGCTGAGTTGTAGGTGTTGCTGCTGTCACGGACGGTGCTGCGGTCGCTGGCGGTTGGAGCGGATAAGGAGAGAGTCGCCGCCTCTACTGCTGCTGGTATGGGTAGAAACCGCTGGAAAAGGTGGTCGCTACTACTGTTGGAGTCACGGTGGCGGAAAGGGAAAAGTTTTTCACAAAGAAGAGGGAGAGAGGGAGAGGTGGTGCAAACGCCACGTAAGGTTGTTGGAGTGTCTGGCTGTGATGAAGGTTGTGGTGGGAGGGACGGTGGCGAGATTAGTGGCGGCCAAAGGTGTGGCTGAGAAGGAGAAAGCAGAAAATTATGAAAAACAAAGGAGAAAGGTTGATTTTTTGTCAACTTTGCACTCGATTTTTTTCTTGCTCCGAACATGAAATTTGCTCCTATTTATAGGCGGTGGAAGAGGGCAATTTTGTCTTCACGAGGGAAAAATTTTTAGCCCTTGATTCTGTTGGGAAGGATCCCAACCGTTGGTTCAAAGTAGCCTCCCTGAGTTGTCAAATCTGCAGAAAAAGGCTGCCTGAGTTGACCTCTTCATGCCGTCACCGGCGTCGCTGTGCTGTCATTCATCCTGAACCGTTCACATGGGGTTGTAGACGAACTGCAGGGGATCCTTTACGTGCAAGTTTTGTTCTATTTGATGGAGAAAACAAGCATTAAATGCACTGTCAAATAAGGCTCCCACGCTGTTTCTTTTGGGTAAAACGGGGAAGACAATGAACAGTAACCAGACAAAGCGTCGTCTGGTCCCCTCCTCCTCCCTTTTTTTTATACAAAACGGCGCCGTTTTGACTGAATTAGGGATTTAATCTGATTTTCAATTCAGTCCTCCAGCTTTCACTTTCTTGCAATTGAACCCCTAATTGACCATAAACTTTGGATTTAATGCAATTAAGCCCCTGATGAACTTCAATTGCAGCCCCGAAGTTACGCGCCTTTTAGAATATTGTCCTTGGTCTCGGATTTGTTCAATTTAGCCCCTAATTGACCATTAAACTTCAATTTCTTCAATTTCACCCCCGGTTTTTGTCAATTGAATCACCATAGTTTGTCGCCTATTGCAGAATGGTCCTTGGCCTCGGATTTGTTCAATTTAGCCCCTAATTGACCCCAAAACTTTAATTTTCTTGCAATTTGGCCCCTAATTTCAATCAAGTAACTTGGTAAAAATTAAATTTGGTCTCTTAAAATTCTAATCTTCTCAATTAAGCCCAAATTAGGCTCCCAAACTTAATTTTTCACCAATTAAGCCCCAAATAAAATTAATTTGACCCATTTAAAGTATAATTAAGTCCTTGCACTTAATTAAATCCTTCAATTGGACTCAAATTAATTCTTAAACATAATTAAAATTTAATTTGGCTCATGATTAAATCAAATTGGCCTATTAAAAATGTAATTATGTCATTGGACTTAATTTTTATGCAAATTCGCCCAATAATAATTTAATTTGACCTTGAATTTGCATTTTTCTCCATTCTTGGGCATAATGGAGTACAATTAGGCCTTGAATTTCCTCCAAAAATTGCAGTTTGATTTCCCGGCCTGCTTTCTCCACGTTGCCAGCTTTTATTTTATTTTATGTTATTTTTATTTTGAAAAAAAAAGTGAATTTTGGGGAATAACCCAGAATTGGGTTATGACAAGACTTACCGACATAAAATGGGCGACAAAATCTATTTTTTAGGTGCAATTTATCGGCATTCTATAAAAAAATCCCATTAGTATTTGAATTGCCAATGGAAATACCGATGAAACTACAATCCCTAATGAGAAATTTGTACACGATATAATATTTTATCGATGTTTTTTAATTTTCTGGTAGTGACTTTATTTGACATAGTTGACTAAGCAAGTCCTAGTGCGCGACCCGGTCAACCTAGCAAAAAACCGATTTGACTTAAAAAATCTCAACACGACAACGTTTTAACATTGTTTTTTAAAATATTGAGTCAATAACATTTTGGATTCATCCAGGTCAACTCAGGATAAGCCGCAAAAAAACATGCCTTAGATCATGCAACCTGTTGGGGTCTAACAACTTTATTTTTTGAAATTATTTTTTTATTTAATTATATGATAATAAAAATAGGCATGTGTTGGAAATTGATTGAAAAAAATTAAAATAAATAATAATAAAATATCATGAAGGGTTATACAAAAATATCACTTCTAATATAATAATAAAAAAGACTACGTGGTAAAAAAAAAAAAAGGAGTAAAATCTTAATGGTTTTTAATAAAAATAAATTAAAATAAATTTTTAAGGAAGCCATTTTAATGGATTTAAATTAAAATTCGAGAAAAAAGATAAAAAAAAAAAGAATAAAGAACAAAATTGGCTAGGCATATGGCTTGGGTGGGCTAGCTTGTTTGGCTTGTAAAAAGAGACCAGTTTGATGGGCTAATGCGCTTGGCCTATAAAGTAGGTCGGTCTTGCACACCAAGTCTCCATGATTGTTTTCATTATGTTAAAGGGTAGAAGACACATTGATCATTCTTTTATTTCTTTTTTTTTAAAAAAAAAAACAATGCAAATGAGTTGTCATTTGTTGGTGCAAATTTCGGTAACTAGGGGAGAGGTCATCGGAAAGTCGAGATAAGGGTATTTTGACCCCACATTTGTTTTTAGCATCTTTTCATCTAAAAAACCTAATAAACACTCATTTCTAATCTTAAAACAACCTTTAATTAATTATAAACCTAAACTCATCTTGGGAAAAAACTCTCGAGCCTCAAGCTATTTTTTCGATAAGATGAAAGATCAAAAACACTTAAATGAAACTCTTCTAATTAAATATAACTCATTGTTATTAAAATCAATTATTTTAGTTATCAAAACATGATCAACCAACAATTTTCTCTCTTATCGATAGTTTTGTAGGGTCTCTTTACTTTTTTGAACTCAAAGATTGAAACATGACAAAAATAAAGTTTTGAATCAAGACATAAAATTTTCAAACCGAAAAGGCCCTAAAATGAAAATGAAAAAAATTCCACAAGTTTTGACACTAACTATAAAATTTAACCCACTAAAAGTGTGTTTGTTCTTGCTATAAAAAATAATTTTGAAAAATTTTAATTTTTTTTGTTTCAAATTATTTATTTATGTTTTTAGATAGTTTAAATGTGTTTATATCAAAAATATATTTAATATTTTAATATATTTCTAAGCGAAAAACATTCTGAAAAGCTCACATTTCCAAATGCTACATAAATCTTAATTATTATATATTTTTTTAATAAAATTAAATTCTATTTTTCAAAATCAAATATCACCTAATAAAATTGAATTCTAATCTTTTATTGCAATAAACCTATTAAAAATAAATCAAAACAAATCATATATCTTAATTCTCAATCAATATAACATAGAAAAATTAAATTAAAAAACAATTATTTGGTGACCAGAATGGAAAAATTTGAACAATAAATTTTCTTAATGCACAAGGCATGAACAATAATTTTAGGACCCTTAGCTTTTATTTTAATTTAATTTTAATTTTAATTTTAATAGGAATTGTGGTGCACCTAATTAAAAAAAGGAGAGCAGGAAATATCCAAATCCAGAGACAGAAACCAACACTTGCCCAAAAAATAAACCCAAGTGCTCAAAATTCCAAGTCGTGCTCATTTCTACCTCAATCATGAAACTTTTACCCCGTCTGTAGTTTTCTTAATTTAGGTGACCTTTATCATCCCATATTTAATGGCTAAAGTTACAACAAAAACAGACACCGTAGATGCCCGATCCTCATCTATGCTCCTCAGGCAAGCGGAATCCAGATATGACTAATTTGTCAGCAAACATCTTGCCAGTCTTGGGCATGACATGCCAGTGCAACGTCAAGTTGAATTCCTTACCACGAAGATTGCTTCCCTGCACAAGGAAAAATTATGTTCAGTTCTGAAACTTAGCAAGAGAAGCACATGAGATGGTTGATGGATGATATACCTGATCAATAAAACGGTACTTGTTTGCAGTTTGAATCCAAAATTTCGCATGCTCTTTGGCAGGTATAATAGCATCCCAGAGAGACACCTATGACAAACATTTAGAAAGAGTTGAGAAGTGGACATAGTTTTATGCAGTAGATCCTGACACTAGTAGAAGTGAAGGAAATGCGCATGTGTAGTGCCTGTATGTGTGACAAGGAAAATGGAAAAGGCAAACTGATTCAGCTCCATGCTCGCCTCGTAAGTATATAAAAAACTAAAGTTCAAAGTGAGAAAGACGAGAACCAAAATGGAAAAGAGCGTACTTTAAATATCAAACACCTATTTGTACCTGGTTCAATGAGTTCTGGGGGGTTTCATACTCAGCTGCTACAAATATGAAAAGCTGCAATAAGATGATCATTATATACTTGAATCATCTTTAAAGAATAACTAACATGAAAATGAAAAGACTAAAAAATTTCGGTGACCCATCAATTCAAAATCCTAACAAACATAACAAAGGCAGCAAAAAGATTTGTTTTTAAACTATAAGCAAATCAGTTCCATATTGAAGTCATTTGTCCCAGCAATGTCCCAACTATGAGACACAAAGAAGTTTTACATAGGATTTCCAAATTTTCTTAGGGCATCCAAAACCCAACTTGTCAGAATGTGGAAACTATAATAGAGTGGTTGGTTTAGTAAATAAAATGTACTGACTACTTGGATTACATTCATAGAACAGCCATCTATGGCTTGCCTCAGCATGAGAGTCAAAGATTTACAACTCTGAAATGAAAGAACAAAATATAAGACCTATCACACCAAAGGAGAAACACATATACTACTATTTCAAATTACATACCTGCTTTGTGTTCCATGTAAACAGTGACTGCAAATCAGCTGTTATATTCATGGTGAGGCTGACCTGCATTAAATAATGGGCAGTTCAATCAGCGTTGAATCATTGCTAGCTTATCAAGTGTCCAGAATAAAGCGCCTGCATCTACACTGATGCATCTCAAACAAAAGAATGTTTGACAACATACATTATCTTAAAATAGTTCATATGAACAAGGAAAAAATAAAAATCAACACAATCAATCAGACCAGTCTTCTGGTAGAAGAAATTGCACCATCCTGCAAACTTACATGCATCACTCTGTAAGAAGTTCTTTCAATCAACATTCATTCCATCTTCAAAACTTCAATGCACAGGCACAGAAAAGCCAAGAAGCTGATCCCATATTAACTCAATGGTCAACACATACAACGTAATCCCTTCCCCAGTATAATGTTTTTAGCACCTTTTCAACCAATAACTAGATAACTAAAATATCTAGCATAATGAAAGAAGTGATCGACTTTTGGTTTGAATTTCTTGAAACAGAAAAAGGAACCATATTGTAATTGGCCAAATCCAATATATAAGCTGAACAGTTAAAGATGCAATGTGGATTACAGAAGTTGTGTTCTGATATCATTTTACTCTTAAACATCCATGTATCAAGTTGCAAACTATTTCAATTCTGTATTTGACAATTTTTAGTGCTATCAGAAGTGTCCATAAATTTTAGTAAGTTCTTTGATAACAAAGATTCATAGGCAGATCATCTAATAAGCTGAGAACAATTCTCCTGTGGATTTAGCAATTACAATCTCATGCACGTTAACAATTGCTAGAGGCGAAATCTGGTCTAAACCAGTACTAAGAGGGGGAAACGGGATTGTTCTGCTCAATTTTCAAAATCTCCACGTAGGTGAATATTTTGACATTAGGGTTTTCAGAAAGTGTAAGCCAAGACAGTATCTTTAGGTAGCAGGAAAAAAATAATGAAGGGAATCAGCTAGACGAACTAGAACCTAAGCACACTAACAAACAGAAGATCAAACCACTGAGAGAATGCTAACCTCTACGCCTTTTCTTATAACATTAAGAAAAATAAATACACTTTAGAGCTACATATCAATAGAAATACTAAAAACTCAATTCAAAAAATCAATAAATACAAATTATGCAACCTTAATCTAAAAAATTAATCCACTCAACCCAGATCTTGAAACCTGCTTGTACACAAATTTATGCACCTATAAAAACCCACGTGGCATCTTATATTAGCAACAAATTGAACCCAAAAGTGATTATGCTTATTCAATTTAAAGAACTAAGAAATTTAACAAATCCCATCAATTTATACAACTCAAAATCTTTATAAGAAAAAGGCAAGGAAAGAATCAATCACCTCATCATTTCCATGTGCCTGCTTTTGAAACCAGTTGAATTTCACTATCTACAAAACCCCAATTAAAGAAAATGATTTAGAAGTTGCAATTAGATTCAAACAACATTAAATCGACGGAATGACAGATGAACCTGGATTTGGGCAGAAGGAGAAGGGAAATTGAAGTTGTCAGAGAAAGAAGCGATGGCACACATTAACGCCAGTATAGTCAAGGCGAACGTTAGCAATGCGTTCGCTCTGTATCCGAACGAATGCATTCTTTTGATGTTGTTGTCGTTTTTTTTTTGAAAGAAGTGGTAGGAGGAGGAGGAGTTTATTTCTTTGTTCTCTGGTGAGGTGGATGTTTTTGACAGCGTTTTGTTAGAAATTGTGCTTGGAGATGTGATAGGATTTATTAAAGTATTTTTTATTTTAAAATAATATATTTTTTTATTTTTTAAAAATTATTTTTGATATAATATATCAAAATTATCTTAAAATATTAATTTTAAATAAAAAAATTAATTTTTTTTAAAATACTTTTTTAACACGAAAAAAATACTTTCACGTCTATTTTTAATACAAACCTAATTAACAGAACATATAAAACGCTTGCCATTTTTACTGTTTGGATCATTGTGCATGCTGAGTGCTTTTACTGTGGACTGCTGGCAAAATTATCCTTGAGCGCTGGGTTATTCAGAGCTGGTTGCCAAGGGAAGTTTCGGGTTTTCGTTTGTATCCTTCTTGGAGACCTTGTTGGGAAAAAAATAGAGTGGGAAATCACAAATGTTGCTGTCGTGAACCAAGCTTGGCTATTGGTATGCAGGCTTGGCCTTGCCTCTTTGTTTTCTCGGCTGTGTGTTATTCCAGCCGAAGGAGAAGAAGAAGAATAAATTCATATTGTAAATTCAAAACAAATTAGCCTTTGCAAATCCGTACGCACCATTTCAATTATAGCCAAACACACCGTTTTAGTTTTGTTAATAAGTATAACTTTCAGTTATATGCATCATTTTAGTTTTCCTTCTCAAGGTTCTTAGAACCCTGTAGAAAAAAGAATATTATACATACATGCATTGTACCAGATGGGAGGAATATGAAAAATAAAATAAAAAAACTTACGAACTTTGAAACCTAACAAACTTGATTCTCTCCTTTACATCAGTTTCAATAGTTGAACATTAAGAACCCTTCACGCCCATTTCTCTCCAGATTGGCACTAATCGTTTCTCACTTGTATCAAGTGGAATCAAAGCTAGCAATCCACGGATTTCTACCATGGCACCAGACACAAAGAGCAGCAGATTTTAAACGTATCAAGGACTCTATTACAGCGATCTCACAGGACAATAGCCAGGAGTATGAGTTGATGACGGACCTGCTGAAAGGATAGAATGCTAAAATAGATCAAACCATCAAAAACCAAGGAGCTCAGATTAGAGACATCAAGAGCATCATGGGTATTATGGCACAACAGTTGGAATTTGCTCTGGAAAGACTCTCTCAAAACCCAAGAAGTCCAAGTCAAGGCAAGGACAAACAAGCCTCGAGCATGGAAGGAATAGATTCCAAAAACAAGTTCTTACTCGAAGAAAGGGTACCATCCTATAAGGTACACAAACCCAAACACTTCTTCCCAACATTTAATGGGGAAGATGTGCACTGGTGACTATATAATTGCACTCAATATTTCAAGATCGAAGACATTACCGACTCTAACAAACTGCAAATAACATGATATTATTTAGAAGGAGTTGCTCTTTATTGGCATCAAAACTTCTTGAGGAGCGTGGGAAACCAAAGAGCTACTTTGGAAGAATATGTAAAAGCAATCTGTTATAGGTTTTGAGGGTAACAGGATCCTCTTGAGGAATTGATGGAACTTAAATAGTTGGGGCACCTAGAAGAATACACCCTGGACTTCGATATCCTGTGGAATAAGGCTGAGATCAGTGAAAAACAATCTCTAGTCATCTTCCTAGGAGGTCTGGATTTGGAGATCAAGAATACACTTAAATTGTTCGAACCTAAGACTCTCAAACATGCTTATAATCTAGCCAGGTTGCACGACAACACTCTAGCTTACAAGAAATCTCTCAGCTTCCTTATAAGATATTCTACCTCCAACACCTCTTCATCTACCTAGTTATCCACTCTCCACCACTAAATCCCACAAAGAACCTTATGACCCCTCATACTACTATAACAAAACCAAATCTAGTCCGTTGGAACAATACCCCTCCCTAAAACACTTATAGAAACCCCATTAAACCAACAAAATCTATTAAAAACAAAAAATTCAAAGAAAGAAGGCTGAAGAGGATGTGTTTTTGGTGTGATGAAAAGTTCATTTCTCACCATAGGTGCCGAAACAAAAGGTTGTATTCTCTAAGTATAGTGGAAGAAGATGAAGGATTCACAGAGGAGAAGGGGTCTGAAGAGGGACTCAAACTGGATGCATTGGAGGGCATAATAGGGCTTAATACTATGAAGGTAAATGGAAAGTTGACAGGACGATAGTGGGCATTTTGATAGACTCAGGAAGCATACACAACTTCCTCAACTATGCTGTGACCTTCAAACTCTAGCTCTAGTTAACTACCATTAATCCAATGATTGTGCAAGCAGCTAATAACAAAAAGATGGTCTGCAAATCCTTATGCAAAGGACTCAGGTGGAAGATGCATGGAATCAATTTCATGGCAGATGTGTTTATCATTAAGCTAAGTAATTGTGAAATGGTGTTGGGTATATAATGGTTATCCTTGTTCGGTGATATATTATGTAATTACAAACACTTGTGGATGTCATTTGATTGGCAAGGGCAGAAGGTTTTGCTAAAGGGTGAAAATCCACCCAAGCTATAATACATTGAACTAGAACAACTAAGTTCTCTAGTTGGGAGCCACAATCAAGTAGATGGGTATCATTTATGTAATATACAGATGGTAGAGGAGGATGATGGGTTTATTTTCGGATCCTTGGCTACTTCACTTCAGTCCTAGAGTAATGAGGAGAACCACCTGTAGAGTATATTGGCAGACTACCAAGATTTATTTCAGGAACCTAAGGGGTTGCCACCACCCAGAACTCATGATCACAAGATTCCTCTAAGGGAGGGTGGGGAAACAGTTAACCTATGACCTTACAAATATTTAGGCCTACAAAAAGACACCTTAGAAAGGATGGTGAAAGAGATGTTAGAGGTTAAAATCATAAGAACCAACAACAACCGTTTTGCTTCCCTAGTAATACTTATCAAGAAAAAGGACTCCACATGGAGGTTATGTGTAGATTATAGAGCTTTGAACAAGCTTACTATTAAGGATAAGTATTATATCCCAATTATTGAGGGGTTACTAGAAGAATTAATGGCGACTGCTATATTCTCCAAAATTGATCTCAAATTTGGTTATCACCAGATCCAAATGGCCTAAAGGGAAGAATTTAAGACAGTTTTCAGAACACATAGTGGTCACTATGAATTTTTGGTTTTCGGGCTAACCAATGCTTCAGCTACATTCTAGAGTCTAATTAACAAAATTTTTAGGGAGTAACTAATGAAATTTATCCTAATATTCTTTGATGATATATTGGTGTATAGCCAGACACTTACAGACCACATTATAAGCACCTAACTACTATCCTTGACCTATTAAGAGAACACCAATTGGTGGCAAAGGCTAGCAAATGCTTCTTTTACAGTAAGCAAGTAGAGTATTTGGGCCACATTATCTCAAAGCAAGGAGTAGCTATTGACCCCCACAAGATACAGGCCATTATAGATTGGCCCCTGCCTAAAGGATTGAAGCAGCTAAGGGGATTTTTGGGTTGACAGGTTATTACAAAAGGTTTATTAAGGGTTATGACAGCATATGTAAGCCACTAACTCGGTTGCTAAAGAAAAATGTTATGGGATGGAGTGAAGAGGCTACAAAAGCATTCAGTCTATTGAACGGAGTAATTACTAGTGCTCTAGTCCTAGCTCTGCCAGACTTCAACAAACTATTTATAGTAGAAACAGATGCATCCATGACTAGGGTGGGAGCACTCCTTATGCAAGAGGGGCATCCCATTGCTTTCATAAGCAAGTTCTTGGGCCCAAACAACAAGTAATTTCAGTCTACAAGAGAGAAATGCTAGCCATCCTATATGCTGTTACTAAATGGAAACATTATTTATAGGGATGACACTTCACTATGCGCACTGATCACATAAGCCTGAAGTACCTTCTACATTAAAAAATGAATACTCTTGTGCAACATCTATGGCTAGTGAAATTATTAGGTTATGACTATGATATAGAGTACAAATAAGGAAGAAAGAATGTGTCATCTAATGCCCTCTCCAGGATCCCCAGCAAAGTCTATGCCCTGACCACTTCTACTGTTCCTACCAACTTAATGGATGAAATTAGAAAGTCATATGAAAGGGATCGTACTATTCAAGATATTATCAAGAGTCTGCAAGTGTCTTCCAGCTCACATCATAACTATACTTGGGTGAATGATCATCTTAATATGAAAGGGAAGGTGGTGGTAGGCAGGGACCTAGAAATGCAAAACAAGCTCATTTCTATGTTTCACAACTCAACTGTGGGAGGACACTCAAGCATGACGGTAACCTCTAAGATTATAGGGGGTTTATTCTATTGGAAAGGACAACAAAAACACATCAGGCAATACATCAGGGAATGCAATACGTGTCAAAGGAACAAGCATGAAAATATGGCTAGCCTAGGACTCATACAGCCACTACCCATTCCGTCTGCCCCATTCATTGACATCAATATGGATTTTGTAGAAGGCCTTCTAAAATTAGAAGGGAATGATGTTATCATGGTAATAGTGGATCACTTTATGAAATACACGCATTGCATAACCCTAAGCCATCCTTACTCTGCTTCCGGGGTGGCTAAATTATTCATGAACAACATATATAAACTACATAGGCTGCCAGCTTCTATAACTAATGACAGGGATTTGGTGTTCTTGAGTAGATTTTGGAAGGAGTTATTTAGCATTCAAGGGGTCAATCTACACTACTCATCAGCATATCACCTATAAACAGACAGTTAGACAGAGGTCATTAACAAATGCATAGAGCACTACCTGAGATGTATGACCGGTGACTGCCCTAATCAATAGGCGAAGTGGCTACCTTTAACCAATGGTGGTACAATACTAATTACCACTCAGCTACCAAGATGACACCTTATGAAGTATTATACGGGGTTCCTCCACCCATACACATTCCCTACTTCTATAAGAACTCAGTCGTGGAATTAGTGGATGAGTATTTGCCAACTAAAGAAGAAGTGATTAAAACGGTCATGACTCATCTCCAAAAGGCTCATAATAGGATGAGCATGGTGGCAAACATAAAAAGAAGTGATAGGAGTTTTGAAGTTAAGGACCACGTCTACCTTAAGCTTCAACCATACCAGCAATAGTCAATTGCACACAGATCCTCACAAAAACTAGCTGCAAAATATTATGGGCCTCACCAGGTAATAGCTAAAATCAAAAGCGTGGCTTACAAGCTCAATCTGCCTCCTACAACTCTGATTCACCCAATGTTTAACGTATCCCAGCTAAAAAGGCATGCAGGTAATCATACAGTGCAGGGCGCTCCTCCTACGATACCAAGAACCCCTGACCTGCAACCAAGAACCATATTAGAAAGACGAATTGCAAAATGACAGAATTAGGCAATCACTCAAGTTCTAGTACATTGGGACGGTCCGTCCCCTACTAATGCAATTTGGGAATACATTGACAAAATGAAGTTGAGATTTTCACGATTCAATATTAGGGACAAGTTTGAATTCAAGAAGGGGCAATTGATACCAGCCGAAAGAGAAGAAGAAGAAGAATAAATTTGTATTATAAATTTAAAATGAATTAGCCATTGTAAATTCATATGTATCATTTTAATTATAGTCAAACACATTCTTTTAATTTTGTCAATAAATATTACTTTTAATTATACATACTATTTCAATTATAGTCAAATACATCGTTTTAGTTTTGTAAATAAGTATCACTTTTAGTTGTACATGCAATTTTCCTTTTTAAAACCCTGTAGAAAGAAGAATGCTATATACAGATGCATTGTCACAGACTGGAGGAATATGAAAAATGAAATGAAAAACTTATGAACTCCGAGTTTTGGGGAACTAAACAAACTTGATTCTCTCATTTACGTTAGTTTCAATGGCTGAGCATTAAGGAACCCTCCACGCCCATTTCTCTCCAGCTAACCACCATAGTAACCACTGGATTTCCTCCAGATTGGCACTATTCGTTTCTCACCTGTACCAGTGTGTGGCTGTGATTTAGCTGCAATGGGCTTCTTTGCTTTGAGGTTTCTCATCACTTGCTTCGGCTACTCTAGTGCCGACTTCCTGTTGCAAGTCGCTACTCTGTTGTGTTTCTGGTGTTGTCTTAGAGGAAATTGTTAGTTAGTGGAGACAAACAATGTCCCACCATATGCAAATGGGAATACCTAATCTCCTACTTGGCATATGGTGGAGGACACAAACGGTAGGCATAAATCATGGCATGATTTATGCCCTTCACTCCTAGCTTAATATATATGTATGCTCAGTGAAGAGCTGGTGTGTTGGTGTGTGAAGAAAACACAGAGAGAAAAAACGTGAGAGAGAAAGCTTGAGTTGAGTAGAGAAGATTTTCTCCTCCTTCTTGTTTTGTTGTTTGTATTGTTTCTAAGCTTGATTAATACAAACCAGTAGCTCCGTGGAGTAGGCAAGTTGCCGAACCACGTAAATTTATGTGTGTTTGAGTTCTGGAATTACCCCAACAACTGGTATCAGAGTTTGTTCTTGAAAAAGAGGGTGTTTGATCCAAACTCAAAAATCAAAGTTCTCCAAACGTGTTTTTGAACATACCATCGTGTAGAGGACAAAGATAAAATTCACTGCTGAAAACCCGGCGAAGAACCGACGTCCTGCATGCCCGCACGCTCCAACATGCGCCGACGACAGCACTGCCCACGCGCGACCACTCGCACCACGCTCTCCACGCGTCGTCTTCACCCGATTGTCTGCAACTGAACCGGTTTGACCCGCCACGCCAGCAGCCAGTCATCAGCCACGCCAGCAATTATGCACAGTCATCCGCCACGCCAGCAGACCAGTCAGCAGACACGTCATCACCTGCCATATCAGCAAAAGCGTGCGTGCATTTGCCACGTCATCTAAGGTGGGCCCTGGATTGATTACGTGGATGACATGTCATATAGCCACGTCATCACATTGGGTTTTGATTCAGTGTTTCGTAGACACTATTTTGGCCGGACACGTGGCTTCATCAGCACCGTCTGTTGACCTGAAACTTTGACTGTTAAGATCTGAGCCATCCAAAGTTCGATTGGGGTGATCTCAGTGTCGTTTCCAATAGTTTTGGCCGTTCCGGACACATTTGTAAGGTCAGATTTGACAGATTCAAATCCGAGACATATTAAAATGGCAGATGAAATAAAAGCTGCGGGAATTGAAAAATTTGATGGAACAGATTTTGGATATTGGAAAATACAAATTGAAGACTATCTATATGGGAAGAAACTTCATCTTCCTCTGTTGGGGAGCAAACCAGAGAATATGCCAGAAGAAGATTGGCAAATTCTTGATAGACAGGTTTTGGGCATTATCCGGCTATCCTTGTCGAGAAGAGTTGCTCACAATGTTACAAAAAAAAAATCCACTGCAAGACTAATGGAAGCTTTGTCTGGGATGTATGAGAAGCCCTCAGCAAATAACAAAGTGCACCTGATGAAGAAGTTGTTCAACTTGAAGATGACAGAAAGCACCTCTGTGACACAACA
>Ga0325411_1004533_pt1 | contig 15550 bp, 13 predicted proteins | sample PopdelMetagenome_13_FD_206181 | JGI IMG/M metagenome (GOLD analysis project Ga0325411, IMG submission 206181) | Populus deltoides microbial communities from Bellville, Georgia, United States - Xylem-PdIQD-R4 | ecosystem: Host-associated > Plants > Phyllosphere > Stem > Wood/Secondary xylem... | reverse complement strand
TGGCAACCGACGTAGAAGAAAGGAGTTTCAAATATTTTTTCTTTTTTTTTGACGCATCACGAAACTTGTTGAGAGAGAAAGGCGGCATGCCGGCATCTATTAGGAAAAATGAGAGTAGCGTTTCAAACTCATTTTTTCTCTCAAAGAAATGCATATTTCGAGTTGATTTTGTTTTTAGTTTTTTTTTTCTTTTCAATATTAACTGGCTAGACTTGATCGTTCTAGAATGGCAAAGCCCGTCCTCCAGTTTATCCATTAAGGGAAATGGGATCAAACTTAGCAGTTAATTCAAGTAAAAGAGGACTTTTTAAAGGAGAAAAGTTGAAGATTTCATGCAGTTGTCTGATAACATCCAGAGTTCTAGAGGGTTCTATTTGCGCATAACCACATGTATAGAAATTGGACTGCGTTCCTTGAATAACTTTTTCACGTGGCCTGCGAGTCCTATATGTTGAAGAAACTGAAGCGGTGCAGCTGTTTTACTTTCCTAATTTAACTAGAAATTCTCTTCCTCTTAATTAGAATTAGCATGAGTTCACAATGCAAGAAATTCTTCAAAGAATAAGTCTCTGGACCCTTTTGAACTCAGATTCGAGCCTGTAGTTGTTCACACTAGCTAGTTTCCAACCTTACCCAATTCAAAAGTCATGGTTTCCAAACAAGTACTTCTTCGAAGGAGCAAGACCATTAATGAAAGTCAGTACCAACGTACAGTACCGATCGAAATATAGCCAAGTGTAGACAGAAAATGCATGGGGGATGTATTCTTTGAAGAATCCCCTACCCACAATAGCATTTTCTGTCTACATTTGGCAATCAGAACTAATTCAAGCAGTCTTGTCCCGGCTCCGCCATGATTGAACACGTACGATTAGGAGTTACTTTCAATCCACCGCGCCAATTGTCTTGGTTTTTATTCAATTTTACATGGATATAAATTAATTGTGAAAAAATATCTTAAAAGGGCCTCTTTGATATTATTGTATTTTGTTTGTGCTTATTGTGCTTAGAGTTATTAATTTAACTTGAATCCGATGGATTCCAAGATACAAAATGGATAATTTTTTTAATAGCTATTTTTTTTATGTGTAATAAATATAATTTATATATTATCAACTTCAACCCTAAATCTTGTCCGAACTTAACCTCTATATATTTGTAATTTTGTTATTTGATATATACACGAATGTCTTAAATATTTATATATATTATTTTTTTATTTTATTTTGAATAATAAATAATACTTGATTAGTAAATACTTAAAAATTTATGAATAGAATATTAACATCTAAATTTCTTAAATTTTACGATAAAAACTTGATTCGTGTATAGCATACACTTTGGCAACCATATGTGCTAGCAAGAATGGTTCATGGATTTACAGTATTCTCACATCCTCCTGCAGGGCTTCGGCCTCGTCCGTGGGCTGTTTACTATATTCTCCTTGCCGGCTCGGGGCCCACTTCCTGTATACTGGGTTAGAAGCTCACGATGTAATTCTGAGCCCATCTGGGTCTGGGACTACTCGTCGTGTTCAAAAAGAAAGGGGCTCAAGCTCTACTCTAATTAAATGCAGCTGAACACCTAGCAGTAAAAGCTTGCCTGGAGAGCTTGCCCTTCATTTTAATAATAATAATAAAAAAAACTTGAGACGTGAGAGAAAAAAAATCCCTGAATTCTTCAGGTGGAAAAAAAAATTATTAATTGGAAGAGAATACAATCAAATATTCATTACATAACCCATCTAGAATCATTACAATGAAACATGGGCAACAACAGGGCTTCTCACTTGATGCTCTCCATCATCCCAAATTAAAGCACCAGAAATGGCAGTTTCGCCGAGCTTGGCTTTCACGGTGACGACAAAGGATTTGATGTGCCCAACGTAGTTGAATCTGAGGGCCTTAGGGGTTGCTTTTATCTTAAGCCCGTTTGGAGCTTTCACAATTGCCTTGTAACTGGACTCAGGTGACCCAACATTTGTCACAATTCTATGAAAGACACGGGTTATTGAGTGACCAGACCGGACAGATAAACCTAAAGAAGGGTAGTGCAGATTCCAGACAGCTTCTTTTGTTACTTCAGAACAGCTGGAGCCATCCCCTTTAACAAGTCTTAGTTGTTTATTGCTATAACCTTGTCCACTCAAGAATCTAACATAGTCTTCCTCTCCAGCATCGTATATTAGGCCAGGGTTAATGGCCTTCGCAGGATTTATGTGTCCTGATCCATATCCAAACTCTGCTTCAGGGTTAGTCTCAGCACTCATGGAAAAAGCTGCACAGGAAAAAAAACCCCACACTTTAGCACTTTTTGGGTTTTCTTGAATGTATAAAAACATTTGAAGATTGTAGCCATTGGTAAAATCATTACCTGTTGTCATTAGAGCAGACTTTATGGCAGCAGGAGACCATGTCGGGTGAAAGGACTTGATGTAAGCTGCTGCTCCAGTTGCATGTGGGCAAGCCATGGATGTGCCAGAGATTATATTGTATCGAACTACTCTTCTATCCCCCTGCAACCCTGTTACAGTGTTACCTTGGGACCATGCTGCCAAAATGTCTGCTCCAGGGGCTGCTAGGTCAGGCTGCACAAGGTTCACAAGTTAATACAGGGAAACAAGAGGAGGCATGTTAGAGGAAAAATGGATTTCAATTTACCTTGATAATATCACTTGTTATAGGATTAGGACCTCTTGATGAAAATGAAACTACACATGGAGCCAAATCATCCTCTCGTTGAATGCTCTTGAATATTGTTGCTGTTGGTTTTCTGTTGAAATATCAAAATAAAGCAATTGAATCAGTACCATGTCGGTATGCTTTATCTGCACTTTCACCAACAGAACTGTGCAATTGAAGGAAAATACCTAGCCTTGTTCACATATTTTGAAATATCAAGTCCATCACTCAACCCCAAGTGAGAAGCTGGTAAAGGGAAATTGTAGGCCACATCTTCGTAATATGCATCCTGCATTATAGTACCAACTACCCCTGCTTCTGATGCTGCCACTCCATCACCAATTGAATCACAAAGAACTATTTTCCCTTTTACCAATTTCTTGTCCAGTGACCCTTTGTAGCAGTACCTGCATTAAACAATTAATTACAATGTTTAGCCATCTCATGTGTGAAAATATGGCATACTTTTGAATAAAGCCATTACTGGATCAACATGATCAATCTCGTTTCCCATTTCACCTGGATATGGACTCATTGTACCCTTATCTGGTATTTGGGACGTCTCCAGCATAGACTATAGGGTGCATATCATGCTCAAGTCTGGAAGTATTTATAGAGTTTCCCTGCATGTCGAAAAATGGTTGTTTTTTATTCAATGGTACTTTAGATTTTGATGTAGCTTTTTTGAACGGAACAGTTTCATGCATCTTGCTCACCTCATAAAATGCTCCGTTTCCATTTCCTATCTATTGTGCTAGCAGCCACAGAGAGAAACCAAGGCGAGACATTGGTGATGGTTGCAGGATCAGGACCCGAATTACCAGCAGAAATCGATGCAAGTACACCATTCTTCATCGCGTGGAAATCTCCTATTGCTATCGAATCATTAAAATACTCTCTAGGAGAAAATCCTCCAACAGAGAGAAATTATATCAACTCCATCGGCAATAGCATCATCAAATACTAGTGAAATTTTGGCAACTGCCCTTCCATTTCTTTGGAGGTGGACCAAATCCTTCATCACTAAAACTTTCAGATTATGGCCAAATTCCCGTGTCAAGCATCCCAACAACGATGTTACTTTCAGCACAAACTCTTCTAACATGCTGGGAGAAGCGCATGAAGTCCCACGACCTTGTTGTATGGGGTTGTTTCCTTTCATGGGGGAAGACAGACACCACTCCTTCCATGGCTGAATAGGGTCCCAGTTTTACAGCCTTATCATGAAATCTGTTTCCATTTTTAAATATGAATCTTCTAAGAAATTGTAGTCTGCTTACCAGATATCTTAAGCACCTCTTCATTGGTCAACTTTGCAGCAAACCCATTGAAGCTTCTTTGGTAGCTGTAGAGTATAGACTCTGATGCGCTGATCAATGCAATCCAGTAAACAAGTTAAAATCAAAATCAAAATAGAGTACTCTTTCTTGCACATATAGACATGTTTGGTTATAGATCTTGTCTGTCCAAACATGAAATGGCTTCTATTTGGATATGTTAATTGTAACATTGCCAGTATATCTTCCCCATGTGTAAATGCTACTTTTGAACTAGATAAACTTTGATTTGAAGTATTGAGAGCAATCAACTAGCAAAAACCTGAAAACAACCTTTCCTTGACTTTTGAGGCCTCTTTAATCTCTTCATTTGGTTTCCATTTCTAGTGCTAAAATTGATCTGTAATTTGAATTCTGAAAAAAGATAAAAATATTGTTGTCGCCTAGAGCAATATACAAGATATGCCTAAAAACCGTCAATGTCACACCATTTATTTGTTTGCTCCTGGAATACAATGAGCTATTGATCAATGTTAAACAATGTCAATAACCTGACAACAACTTCTTCTAGCATGCTGGTGTGGAGAGCTGATGCAGAGAAATCACCCTTTGGACGGTCACCCAAGTATACGATATAAACCTGCTGCCACAAAATGATTAGTATTCAGCAGTAATTTTTTTTTCTTTTTGAACAGTATTTACCAGTAATCTTAGAGCTCTATTAATTTTCTAATAGTATACAAACTTATAAATGAAATGTGGAGGCTCTAATGAACTCTGACGTTCTGCTATTGCCAAAGTTGTCACGAGTACTTGAAGCACTATTTAAGAAGGAATGGACTTCAAGTCGAAAAATCAAACCCGATTTAAATATTAAAATTTTGTTCAGAAAAAGGAAAAAATGACAGGAAAAAAACATGAAGACAAAAGCGCAACTTGCAGATGCACAGGAGTAAAGTGTTTGCCTGTCTATCGTCATCCGATGTGCCATGGCAACTGATAAGCAGGCTACACGCCAGAGCAATCAGGATAAGCCTTTGTAAAGGTATTTGACTTGCCATTGTGGGTTGTATCGCTAAACTTTTCATGCAGAAATGGGCTACACGTTGGGTTTATATAAATGGATAATAAAGTTGTTGAGCTCGCCAAAATAGTTCAAGGACGGCTTTAAACATCGTTATTGTCAAAATTTAGGTTTTTTTTTCCTTAACAAATCTAAAAGAAGAGAATATGTTCCGTACGAACGTTCCCTAATTAACAATGTTCTTCTTGATAGTTCCTTGCCGAAGGCATCCAAAGGGCAGGTTAATTGCACGTCATTTTTCAAAGCTGGGAAAGGCGGCGGGGGGGGGGGGGATTACAGACTCCAAAAAATGTGACCAAATACAAGGGTCATGAATTCCTAGGGTTCCGGCATGATCGATTCCCTTTCCAAACGTTTAAGAACATATTGACTGAAGTAAAAACAGAAAACCCCCCTTGACATTGTTATTCAAAAATTCTTTTAATCACCTAATTGGTTGTTAGTGCATGGAAACTGAATACCACAAGGGGAAGTGTTGAAGACTTGTAGTGGCAATGAAGATGATAGCAAGTCCTATCAACTCGAAGAGTCATAATTAGGATGATATTTTTTGTCAACTCCTGTTAATTTTGTAACATAGCATTTCATTTGTATCTTATCACTAAATTTATCATGTGTTATAGCTGGTTGTTGCGCTGCCTTGCATCGTTATTTCACTGACTGTTTTCTCAATTAATTTACTGAAGAGCTCTATAGCAGACGACAGTAAATTAAAATATAATTTCTAATAGTCTGAAAGTGTTCCCCTTTTTCTGGTACATTCTTGTAATCTCCCATGTCTTAGCTTTATTACACGAGTGTACATAATTAGGTGTCTTGTTCATGTAATTAGAGCGATGATTGTGAGTATCGCTCGATGCTGTTTTAATGAGTTAGTTTTGGGGACTAGGGCTAGCGATGCGGTTCGTCACATGAGTTCGATTTACAAGCCACCAACCACAACACATGATACCAGTGTCATCTCTAGGATTTTGGCCACATGATATCCTGAAAAAAATATTGATTAATTACAAAGGTTCTCAGGCTTCTCTTGGCGATTCTAAATTAAATTGTCATCCACGTATTATTTTGACATGAAATGTATGAAAAAATCACGATATAATTTCTAATTCAATCATTAGATCAGGTTAAAATTTTATAAGCACATTTTATTGGTTCAGTTCTTTTGGTGGTCAGCTAACTATAACAACATGAGATCATTTTCTTGTCCAAATTAGGTTTAGAAGATGATGTTTCAGATTTTATTTTTATTAACTGGGAACTCTTTGTTGATAAGAGACCAGATTTTTAAGGTGGAAACTAATTAATAAAAGTAGCAAGTCTTCAGTTATTCTGGCTGGATTTAGTATCTGGAAATGCAATGCAACTCTGTAGCAACATGGAGAATGGGCACCGGATCACTTGATTTGCAAAATGTAAAATTGCAAGGCATGCAATCCCTGTATTAATAGATTAGATCCTCAAGAACTTAATTGCCATGTGAGTAGCTTGAACTTTATCGATCTCAAGGTAAGAGAAAAACATTACAAAGGAATCCGTCCGCGGAACAGAATTATTATGCATTTGAAACAACAATCATCAGGTTTATTTCTTTAGTTAGTTGGAAGAAAGTAAATTTCTAGATTTTAATGAGAAGGATTAGCCACAACTGGGCTTCTTACTTGATGCACCCCATCATCCCAAACCAAAGATCCAGACAGTACAGTTTTACCCAACGTAGCTTCAACCGTGACGACAAAGGAAAGTTGTTGCCCAAGAGACTGGAAGGAAAGGACATCTGGTTCAATTTGGATATTAAGTCCACTTGGAGCGTTCGTGATTGCCTTGTAAGTAGATGTTGCTGATCCAACATTTGTGACAGTTCTATGGAAGATTCGAGTAATAGTTATCCCGGATTTGGCAGACAGAGCGAAAGATGGGTAGTTTAGATCCCACACAGTTCCATTTGTTTCTGCAGAACATGTGCTATTATCTCCGGTAATTAGTAGAAGTTGTGTAGCATTATATCCTTGTCCACACAAGAATCTAACATAATCAATCTCTCCAGCATCATATACTAGACCAGGATCAATAGCCTTTGCAGGATTTATATGGCCTGATCCATAAGCGAACTCCGCATCATTGTTAATGCTAGAAATCATGGAAGAAGCTGCAAAGAATATTAGAAACTGAGACTCGGTTGCGTGTTTTGATGAAGTTTCTTAAATTAAACGTTAGTTCAATGTCTTATATGGTCTTATCTATAAACCTTGAATATCACTGAGATCATGCGCTCAAATAAATATGTTGTTGTAACTTGTAATCAGACCATTACCAGTTGTCATTAGAGCAGACTTAATGGCAGCAGGAGACCATGTTGGGTTAAATGCCTTGACATAAGCAGCTGCGCCGGATGCATGTGGACAAGACATAGATGTTCCGGAAATTATGTTGTATTTAACCACTCTTGTATCCCCTGGGCTTCCTGTTACAGTGGTTGCTTCAGACCATGCTGCCAAAATGTCCACTCCTGGGGCAGTCAGGTCGGGCTGCGAAGGGTAAAGAAGTTACAAACAGTTGAAGAGGTCCGCAGCTGAAGAAAGAAAATGAGGAAATCCTTCCAATTTACCTTGAGAAGGTCACTTGTTATCGGGTTAGGCCCTCGTGAAGAAAACGAAACCACAAATGGGGCAGTTTCATCCTTTATTTCAATGCTCTTCATTATAGTTGCGGTTGGTTCACTGGAAGGGTATCACAACGAATCGAGAAAGTAACTGAACAAACGTTATTTAAACTTCTTCTGCAATTTCACAAATATACAGTGGCAAAAATAAAAATAAAAATTACCAGTACCTAGTTGAGTTTAAGTACTTCAAAAGATCAGCTCCATCACTTGAGCTCAAATACGAAACTGGTAAAGGAAAACTGAAGGCCACATCAGAATAATCATCACCATTCATTATTGATCCAACTGCATGACTGGCTCTTGCCTCCTCCCCTCCACTGATCTGATCACAAAGAACGACTTTCCCTTCCACCACAGTGCTGTTCAACGAGTCCAGGGGGCAATACCTGCATTTTCAGGATAAACTTTGTAGATTTACAATACTGGATCATTCCATGTATTTGATTGTACTTGAATCGTAGATGTTAACATTTCTCAATTGAAGTATGTTGATCCAACTTCATTCTCTTCTTACCTGGATTCTGACCCGTCGTATCCTGCTGTCTTGTTTGGAGCATCTCCACCGTAAATGAAAGGGGGCACAATATTTCCAGGCTCAAAAGTATTTATGGAGATTCCCTGACATGAAGAAGGGAAATGCTACAGTTATGGTCTCATCACCAATTCAAAGTATGCCATATTGATCAATCAGTCCTATTCCTATATAAAAATTTCAAGGGTGGAAGGAGGCACCGTTAAAGTTTAAATATTCCATTATTTATTTAGAACTGAAACATTCATGCTCACCTCATAAATGGCTCCATTGCCTAACATCACCCGGGTCACAAACTTTCGATCTATGGTGCTAGCAGCCACAGATAGAGACCAAGGTGAACAATTTGAAATTGATTCAGGATCAGGACCTGAGTTACCAGCAGAGTTTGATGTGAGTATTCCATTTTTCATTGAATGGAAAGCTCCAATAGCAATGGAATCCTCAAAATAGTCCACGGGCCACCCTCCAACTGAGAGGGAGATTATATCAACTCCATCTGCAATAGCATCGTCAAAAGCTGCAAGAATGTCGGCATCTGAGCAGCCATGATCAGACCAACATATCTTGTACACAGCAATACGGGCAGAGGGAACCCCTCCTCGTGCTGTTCCAGTAGCAAGGCCTAGTAGGCTTGCCTCACTAACCAATCTTCCTGCTGCTGTTGAAGCAGTGTGAGTCCCATGGCCTTCTGAATCTCTTGGGGAGGCAAAGTCTCCTGGTTCTACTTTTCCTTCGCTATGGTAGTATCGAGCTCCAATTATCTTACTGCAAGCAATTGCGGATATGTTACAAGGTTAGGAAAATCCAGATTAGCCTATTTGAATCCTGCTTACTTGTGTTTCATTGTGCAAGTTATATAGAGCTTTAGAGTTTTACTTGTTGCAAGTGAAATTGGAGGATGCCTGGCAAGTGCCCTTCCATTTGCTTGGAGGCGGACCATATCCTTCGTCATTAAAACTTTCAGACTCAGGCCAAATCCCTGTGTCAAGCATTGCCACAATGATGTCGCTTTCAGAAGTTGCTCTTGTAACATTCTGGGGGAAGCCCATGAAGTCCCATGATCTTGTTGTGTGAAGTTTTTTCTTCTGACTAGGAAACACAGACACCACACCGTCCAAGCCTGAAATTTGAAGGGGAAAAAAAAGGGAAGGAAAGGAAAGGAAACTTGTTATGAAAACTTTACATAAGCTAACATGGGATTGTGTCTCAAATAATATTTTATGATAATAATGCCTTCCCACCAGCCATTTTCTCTTTCTCCTCTTTCGTCAATTTAGCAACGAAACCATTGAAGCTCCTATGGTAGCTATAGAGCAAAGAATCTGATGCACCACTGTATCAAAATACAATCCATTCAAGTGGTTAGGGTGTTACTCAATAATAGAATTTTTTTTTTTTTGAAATAATAATAAAAACGTGCTCATTTGTTGAAAACAAAGATGAATTTTTCTAAAAAAAAAATAAGAAATACATCAAGATTATAATTATTATTTTTTATAAAAAAAATTCATATCCATAATTTATAATAATAATATTAATATTTTTTATTCATGATAATCTATTTGTATAATATTAGTTTTATTTTATTCAAATTAAAAATTATCATGAAAACATTATACAGTTAACTCCAAAAAAAAATCTTTACATTAGATTTTTGATAAAAATTAAATTTATGACAATAACTAAATATGAAAATATATATATATATATATAATTAATCTCTTATATTATTAAAAAGTGCTTGTTTATAAAAGAGTATTGTTTATGTATTTTTTATTTGAAAAACAATGAAAAAATTATGAAGGAAAATTGCGAAGAACCTTTAAGATGTGTTTTTCAAACCAAGTAAAAATAAAAAAAAAAATGAGTTTTTTTATAGAGAAACGTTATATTTGAACAAAATTTCTAAATTTCCTTATTTTACTTAGTTTTTTAAAAACTGAAATATTACTCTGTTTTCGAATATGATCTTGGTACCTCACAAGACTTCATATCATGCTTGTCAAAAATTAAAAAAAAAAGAGTAGCGTAAGTAAATAAAGAAAAAAATAATGAACTCCTTGGCTTTCCACATTAGCTCAATCACAAAAGATCGAGATATTAATGCAAGTTCAAGTGTGTTTTCTTCCACTATGAAAATGTTACCTGCCCACGACGTTTTGTAGCATGCTGATGTGAAGAGCTGATACAGAAATATCACTCTTCGGGCGGTCACCCATATACACAACATAAACCTGCTTTCAGTAAAATGGCCTTTAGCAATGAAATTATATGGAGAAAAAAAAGGTTGTGCCAGAAATAAAATAACAGAGAAAGGATGGTGAGATAAAACACAGTGCCTTTTTGTCTTCATCGGATGAGCAATGGCAGCCAATAAACAGAATGCAGGCGAGGCTGATGAGGAGGAAACATGAAAATGAGAAATTGTTCGCCATCAGAGAAGACCCCTAAAAGCGAGAAGTTCTAGCTTGCTAGCTTGATGTTGCCATGCAAATGGGGAGAGCGCTTTATATATAGTAAATAGAAGAAATAAGACAAATCGTTGAATCCTGCATGTTCTCCTGCACCGGCTTCTTATCTTAAGCTAGAACAATCGTTATTTTTTCTATTACAAAAATATTAGGAGTCATTGTGAAGCTCGCCAAATTCGGAAATCGCTATGATAATCTTGGAGTGTTTTGCCACCAGCTGGATTTAATGACACATCTTAAGATAACAACCTGCAGGTATAGTGTTTAATTTTTAATCTCCCGTTTCGTTGTTCGTTTGCCGCTTAGGATCACTGATGTTTATTTATATATTTATTTTTTATTAATGTTAGTGTTTGAGTTAGTTTATATATACCTTATTAATTTTACGGGTTTTAAAATTAATGATCATGTAAATTTTCAGTGATCTTAAAATTTATGAAACTTGAATTGATAATCTATAAAAAATAAATTGAAAATTTAACCAGTCGAGCTACACCTTTTAAATTATTAATATATAATTTTTAATCTCCTTATTCATTTGCCGCCTTTGGATCACTGAATAGTGAAGAGGACACCTCTTCCCTGTTCTCGAATTATTTCCTTCTATCTTTTTCTTCGTTCGATCTAAACCTTCAGATAGAGATCTTTAGTTTTAATCACTTGGTGGTGACGGGCACTGCAATTAATGATTTTTTTTTAGCTATGGAAGAAGAAGAACAAGGTTATACAATTTTATTTTCACAGATTCGGTTCATATGATAATAATAGAGGTTCATTTGATTTAAAGTTATACATTCAAATATGTGATGATAGGGTATGATACGTGAGAAATAATTTTTTTTAATTAATTTTATGATTTTTGAAAAAAATGATTCAAATATAATTGAAGTATTAGAGATGTTTGCGAGTATGGTAATGTTAGAAAATAATATAAATTATATCTTGGAATCTCACTTAACAGTTTAAGCTATTGGGTTGAGATAGTTTTTTAACATGATATCAAAGTCTTGATAACCATGTGATCTTGAGTTCGAATCTCATCATCTCCAATTATTTGATAAAAATCAAGTATAAGGTAATGTGGATCTGTGCAAGTTTCAAGTTCAAAGAAAATAATATAAATCATATCATAAAAATATTTTTTAATTTTTTACATCAACACATTTAAAGGATATGAAAAAACCAAAAAAAATAAATTTGAAACAAAGAAAAAATATAAAATTTTATTTATTTTAATTTAGTAACCAAACGCAACCAATTACTTCTATGGTAGAGGTTTCTGGTGAGTGAAATTGAAACGTTGAATTTACGACAGAAAAGAAACGCCAGAGCCAGTTTGCTCCCAAGTAATTGACAAAGAGTACTAGTATTTATATAGCTGTGCTTATAGTTTCAAGGCTTTCGCTTCAGAGCAACATACACGGCAATAGGGCTCCTGACTTGATATACTCCATCGTCCCATGCCAAAGATGCAGAGGCTATCGAACTAGCTACCGTTCCTTCAATTGTGAGTGCAAAAGAGAGATTTTGACCCAGGGAGGAAAATGATAGAATGGTGGGGTTCACTTCGATTTTAAGTCCTGGCGGGGCAGTCACGTTAGATTTGTATATGGATGTTGGTGACCCTACGTTTGTGACGACCCTGTTGAAGACTCGACTAATCACCTCCGAGCTCGAGGTAGAAAGTGCAAACGAGGGGTGGTTCAGATCCCAAACTGTTCCATTGATAGCGTCCGAGCAACTGCTATTATCCCCAGTGATCATTCGTAGAACACTACTATTGTATCCTTGTCCACACAAAAATTTCATGTAGTCAATTGGCCCCGCATCATATACTAAACCGGGATTTATAGCCCTGATAGGATTAATATGGCCGGCGCCATATGCAAATTCAGCATCATTATAGATTTCAGCATTCATTGGAGAAGCTGGAAACATAGCCAAATTAATTAAAGATTGTTAAGGTCTCTCGCTACTTGATAAACGAATTCAGAATTAGAATTTGAAACTTTAATTACCGGTGGTCATAAGAGCAGACTTGATGGCAGCAGGAGACCAAGTGGGATGATACGATTTGATATAGGCAGCAGCCCCGCTTGCATGTGGGCAAGCCATTGATGTCCCTGAAATTATGTTGTATGGCACCATTCTATTGTCCCCTTCAAGTTGAGAAACGGGAAAAAGTGGAGACCAGGCGGCTAGAATGTCAACTCCTGGGGCAGCTATATCTGGCTGTAACATTATCAAATGTCAGTGAACGTAATTAGTTGCATGAGACATTTTTTTAAAGAAAACTATGTGAATTACCTTGAGAGCGTCAGGTGTAAATGCATTCGGACCTCTTGAGGAAAATGAGACCACATAAGGAGCTGATGTATCGTTTGCCTCGTTACTTTTATAAATAGTGGCTGTTGCATTGCTGCAATTTTTTGGTATGAGCAAATTCATGATCAGTTCATTCCGTCCTTTAAGTCCTTCCTGTTATTGATTATCAACTTGAAAAGGTTCAATAAGTAAAATATTTTCACACTATTCTCTTTGATTGATACCTTGTAGAGTTCATGTAGGATAGAATGTCGCTACCCTCCCCTTTTCCAAGGTAGGACAAAGGCAGTGGAAAAGAGAAGGCGACATCTTTGGCACCTCCGTCTTGCATTACGGCACCAACTGCACCAGCAAAGAATGGTTCTCTCCAACCACCCAAGGCATCGCAAAGAACAATTTTTCCCTTCACTAAAGCTGGGTCCAATGAGTTTTGAAAGCAAAACCTGCATTCTTCAGTATTTTTCAGTTGATTTTTACTTGTTTACAAAAACACATATTTCTGAGATCCTCCACCCATGCACGTCTTTCAAGTAGTTTCTCCAGAAATTTCATTTGTTTTTTTTATTGATGGACTGAATCCATGGTCCATGACATAGAACACAAAAAAGGTCCCCCAATATTTACAATTCTAAAGCTTCAATAAATTATGAAGTTCTTTGGGCCCGGTATGTCAACCTAATTCCTTTTAAAAAGAATTTGTTGAGATTTTGTTGGTTTACCTATTAGAAAGACAAAAAAATCAAAAAGAAATTAGAGTTAATTACCTTGAGGAGGTGCTACTAAAATTTCCTGTGATGTTTGGAGCGTCTCCTCCGTAAATCAGAGGATACATGACATTCTGAAGATCAAATGTATTTATCGAAACGCCCTGATTACACAACAAATTAAGATTTGTTAAAAAATAAGTTCGTATATTATTTATATATATATAAGGTGCTTAATTGTATTGACATGTTGATCGACTTAAATAATATAAAGTGGTTTTATCATATTTATAATGGATTAACATGAACTATTATGATCTTGATATTTTACTTCTATGTAGTCGGCTGTGATAAATTATTCTATCGATCTCTAAATTAATTTACAGAAAATAATATTTTAGCCAAAGTACATTTATTAACACATTCAATTTTGGTACCTATTTCAATTCTTTAAATACTAATCCTAAAATTCCAAAAGTTTTAATGTGACCCTGTACTTTTAAATAGCAAATGAATTTAAATAAAATTGAACACTTCTCTATTTTTTTTCACTTTTTTCACACTTTTCTCTTGTTTCTCTCTCAAATACCTATATAACAATCTTCAACAAAAAAGAAATAAAATATAAAGCAGGCGAGCCATCATCAACAACTATTACCACAGCAATAAAACATCAGAGGTCAAGTTGAGATTTTTTATTAATATAAGATTGACAGTAAGACAATATAATTCACCCGAATTTGAATTGTTCTAAAATAAATAGTTTTCTAACGTAACAAGCTAACAGCAGTTTGCCGCACAAACTAAAAAGAAAACGAGAAAACATGGAACATATATTCTAACATAAAAGATTGGATTAAACTTGCCTCGTAAGCCTTGTTGTTTCCTAGTAGGACCTTCGTAAGGAACTTTCGGTCAATTGTGCTAGCAGCCACAGAAAGAGACCATGGTGATATATTTGAGATTGTTGCGAGCCCAGGACCCTCATTCCCGCCGGAATTGGAAGTCAATATACCATATTTCATAGCGTGAAAGGCTCCTATTGCGATTGAATCATTGAAATAGTCATGAGGTGTCAATTCTCCAACTGAAATGGAGATAATGTCAACGCCATCAGCAATTGCATCATCAAACGCTGCAAGAATGTCAGCGTCCCAACAACCGTCTGACCAGCATACTTTGTACACAGCAATACGAGCTGATGGAACCCCGCCTCGAGCAGTTCCCATGGCAAGGTCATACAGGCTTGCCATGCTAACTGATCCCCCTGCTGCAATAGAAGCAGTGTGTGTCCCATGGCCTTCTGAATCCCTTGGAGATTTGACGTCACTTTCATTGAACATTCCATCGCTACGATAATACTTTGCTCCGATTATTTTACTGCATACGGACAGCACATATATTGCTGCATCTGTTAATATTTCTTTTACTTGATCTTACTGATTAATTATAATTAGAAAGATTTTACATGAAAACAGGCCAAGATATTTAAATTAATTACTTGTTGCAAGAGAAATTGGATGAGACTTGGCAAGAGCCCTTCCATTTGCTTGGTGGTGGACCAAATCCTGCATCATTAAAGCTTTCGGACTCGGGCCAGATCCCAGTGTCAAGCATCCCAACAATGATATTGCTTTCAACGTTGGTCCTTTGAACTTCTTGTGAAAATCCCATGAAGTCCCATGACCTTGTTGTGTGAAGCTTTTTCTTTCTATTAGGAAATACAGATACTACGCTTGACATTGCTGTACAGGCAAGTTGTCGCCGTTTTAAAATTGAACACTCGAATTGCATGTTGTAAAAGCTTT
>Ga0325411_1004532_pt1 | contig 15551 bp, 7 predicted proteins | sample PopdelMetagenome_13_FD_206181 | JGI IMG/M metagenome (GOLD analysis project Ga0325411, IMG submission 206181) | Populus deltoides microbial communities from Bellville, Georgia, United States - Xylem-PdIQD-R4 | ecosystem: Host-associated > Plants > Phyllosphere > Stem > Wood/Secondary xylem... | reverse complement strand
TTTAAATTAATATTTTTTGGTGTTTTTATATATTTTAATGTTTAAATATCAAAAATAATTTTAAAAATAAAAATATATTATTTTAATATATTTTAAATAAAAAACATTTTTAAAAATAAACCAACAACATTTGTACTATATCTTAGCTGATATTAATAGTTGGTAGATTAGAGATGGCAATAAATCACCTGTTAGTCCAACACTTACTGACCACACATCATCCCTATGAAAATCAGACGTGGGTGCTGCAACTGCATTATTGATCATACAGGCAACCACTACGTGCAGGACACTATACACTGTAGTGGGCCAGTGGCCCATTGTATTATTAACACATCGACAGGTAAAATAACTGTTTGTCAGGAGTTTGGAAGAAGCAGAGAGGAATATACACCACATGTGGTGCCTTGACTCGTTTCACTTGGCTGTCGGTAGGTGGCTGCGACACCAGGCAACCTACCGACCTAAAATCAAGGACACTACATTGGTGGCCACCAGCTGCCGACACGACAAAATTCATTTAAATTTTCCTGGGTCCAATAAAATAATTTCATTTAATTACATGATAAAAAAAATAACATTAGTAAATATATAGAATTTATAAAACAATTTATCATGACCTAAAAAAATTACTTGTTAAAAAAATTATGAAACTCAATTCTTAAACAACTTAACTATATATAAAGATAAAATTCATAAAATTAATAAAAAAAATACTATGTTAAATGCATAAAGTGAATAATTAAATTATGAGGATGAAGATACACTAGGGAATTTGAAATATAATGTTCATGTGTTCATTGAAAAATAAAACTACAAAAAATGGTGGAAAAATAAAAAACAAAAAAAAAATAAAAAACCAAATGGAAGAGATAAAAGAGGAAAGTAATGTTCTTGGATATATTGTAATGAAATTCAATGTAGTTAGTTTAAACTCAATATTAAAATACATCTAGACAGGAAAAGAATTACTCAACGAACATAAAAAGTTCAATGTAAACTAGTACTAAATATGAAGAATGTTTATAAATTTGTGGTGAAAATATTTACAAAAGTATCTTAGAATTTTCAAATAAATTAATATATAGTTTTATGCGCGAATGACCTTGATAGATGATATAAGTCTTATGTACAATCGCATAGTTTTTAATCCAAAAAGGAATGAAATTTGAGGAGAATTTGTATTATAAATTGGGATGGAAGCCCCCAGTAGAGTAGTTTGGAAATCTTGATGATTTAAGAAATAAAACAGTATGTAAATTTGGATTTTGGTATAAAAAGTACATATTGTCCAGTTTTATGCTATTAAACATAATTCTTAATTCGAATGTTTGATCAAACAGAAAGTTTACGAGCAATCTCCTAAAATATTATTCTATCTTGAGTTAAAATATCAAATTGATCGGAGTTCAGGATGATTACATGAATTACTAGACTCGGGAGAACTATTTAGAAATTAACAATGATGCATCAAGCATGGACAAATTCATAATAAAATAGGAAGACCCATCTTTTTCTTTATAAATATGGTTGACAACCATTTTGGAAGGAGGAGAACTTCCTTCTTCATTTTTCTTGAATTTTCCTTATAGTTGTGAGGGGGTTTAGGTGTTTTAATGGTTTTAGCATGAATTAAAGAGAGAAAAACACTTAAATACAAGATCAAAAAGAGATTAAAATGAGAGAAAAAGGAAGTAAACTAGAAGAATCAAAGGAGGAAGAAGGAGGCTTGGAAAAGTTTTGACCGAAAAGCATTTGAAATTCATATAAATGACTGGTGAGATGCTTAGAACTTATTTATGTAAGTTTGAGTAAGTTTTAAGTAGTTTTGGACAATTCATGAATCTTTGAGGTTAGGGTTCTTGATGAGATTCGAGGGAAATCTAAAATTATTTGTGATTGAATTAATTAAGTTGGAATAGATTATAATAGACTTTAAATCATAAAAGAATTAAGAATAAATCATTATGACAAGTAGAACTCTATAGGCTTGCTAAGAGGGAAATTATTTTGGAGTTGTTTAAATTGTGTAATTACATGTAATTGTGTTATGTTATTATGTGTTGTTGTGTGTAAAGTGATTAAAAATATATATATTGAGTTAATTTATAAAAATAATATATAATGGAATTTTAGGTTAGTGAGAATAAGGATTTTTTAAGAAATAATTGAATTAAAGACATAGTTAATTGTACATGTGATTACATGATATAAATGTGAAGAACCTAGTTTAAACCATGAAGATTTAAGAAACATTTCAAGAGGAAATGAAAGTTTTGGGGCCGACCATAAATAGTGTTAAGGAAATTTAACAAGTAAAGATGAAGTGATATGAATTATGGTTAGTTTAAATGTTAAGAGAGTTATTATGAATTAGAAAGAATAAATTTAATTATAAGTTTGTTGAAAAATGGATTATTATGTTTTAGAATTTGAAAGTATAAGTGGAAGTTGTGATGAATTTATGTATAAAAGATTGTAAATTGGACATGAAATTGAGGCTTTAAAGAACAAAAAGTAAGAAGAAATGATTTGCAAAGTTAGCGAAATTTAGAACTTTATTCTTGAAAATATAAATTTTAGTAAATATGTTGATATAAGTTATTCATATAGAAATGATGAAAATCATAACATAAAGGAATGTAAGAAAAAGGTGATATTATGTAAAGGCAAGGCATTAGATAGTTTAATTGGTTAAGAATATCTTAATGAAAAATTAAGAATAAATAGAAATATAAAAGGAAAATATTAAGGTGGATGTAATTTTAATGGTTGAAAATGATATATCTAAGTACTTATATGCATGATAAACCAAAGAAAAAAAATATATATTTATGAGTAGCGTGATGAAATTATGTAACATAAATGTTGATGTATGAAGAGATAAAAGAGATATTGATAATGATACATTCTTTGGATTTAGGAGAGACACCAGGAATAGCCAATCACACCAGAAATGGTTGCAGAAAAGGATGTAGGGCATTGGGGTTGTTACACCAGGAGTGATAATTTTTGTAGTTGGAGAAGCATGTTCAACTGAAGGTGCAATTACGTGCCGCACACCTTATTCTAATTTAAATTTTAATTAGTTCTGTCGATACAAAACTCTTTAATTGTAAACAATTGAGTTCTAAATGTTTGGAAATGAAAAGGAAAATAAGCAAATAAATAGATTAGTAAGATATAAGCTAATTACTGGAGCATGGGCTATAATTATAATAAGCCAGTTGTAGAAGCGGGGGTTGTAAATATATATACATAGATAAGTTGGCCGTAGGAGCGAGAGCTATTCAAATATGTAATTGATAAGCTGGTCATAAGAGTGAGGGCCATCGTTATGTGAAATTGATTTAGTCAGCCATAAAAGCGGGGACTAAATTGTTAGAATGTTAAACCAATTTCAGAATTTAAGGTCTAGATATATATGATGAAATTGATTACTCGATTAAGATTATTAGCCTGAGTCAATCATAGGCCTTTTTGTTGTAAGAATGTTGGATGAAACTGTGCATATCAAATAATGAAATGGCATATATGATGGTTAATGACAGAATTTTAATGTGGAAAAATGAAACTCCTAGAAGAACAAGCTATTGTATTTTTAGTTTTTAACATATAGAAATTATATAAGTGAAAGAGACAATTGTTGGTGTTAATCAGTGTTATTTAACCATGTATTTCAGGTTCTTCTTATCCTTTACTGCAGCAGTGACACAATGACAACATCTCATAGTTTTCTTTTAGGAATGAGAATAAGAAATTCTTGTTGATATGCTACTTTGCTTCTAATGGTACTCGAACATTTATGATGCTAATTACTTTATTTCAGGTTCATCTCATTACAAACAGAAGCAATATAGATAAATGATGATCTATTGGGAGAGGTATAACATTAAATTGAATCTTGTGACATGTATATTGAATAATGTTATTTTAATTTGTTACGAATGGTTACTTACATGATTGCCAAGTTGAAAATAAAAGTATTTGAAATACAAGGCATTACATCAGCCTTGTAAAAGAAAAATGACAAAAAAGTTAAAGGGTGATAAAAATGACATGCATGAGGATTGAAGTGACAATTGTATATAGAAACTTTATTAGTTAAAGGATTCCTTGGGATTGGTGAGTAGTAAGGAGTGAGGGTTATGCTAGCCAACATAATCGTAATGAGACTAGAGGGCCGAGAATTAGTTGTACTGATAACGGGTTACACGGAAGTGATGGTTATTTTAGCGGTATGGGGCAAGCAACAAAAAAGAGAAGACAGATTGTTTTGATACATGATAAAATGTCTACAACACATAAATGTTACAGTTTTGGTTTGTTATAGAAAACTATGAATCGAATGAGAATTAAGAATAAGGTGTTACTAGGTGAGTTCCAAGTGGTCATGGATTGAAAGTGATGGATGTGTAAAACGTTAAGCCTTATCATTTAGTCTTAAGAAAGATGTCAGTGTATTTTTACATCCAAATCTAGCTAGTTAGATAGCTAGCAAACACAACAAGTGCTATTTGTTTTCTCATTTTGCCCAAACATAGATAACCTTGAAATGATATCTGTCAATGTAAAAGAAAAAATGATGGCATGCATCATCCTTTTTCTATACATGGAGCTTTTGAGTTCATGCAGAAAACAAACTAACAAAAAACTTGTTTTCATATAGCAAACAAAGATAAGCTTGAGTACTACACCTTATCCGAAGCATAAACTTTAAGTTAACACGGAACTCGTTCAAAAAATTCTATTGGTTGTTGTATGAATACATTAATTTCTAATTGCTATAAACAAATCAAAGTCCCAACCAAACCCTAACTTCTAAAAAATATTAATAGCAACAACAATATGCACAGTTACAAGTTATATACAAATTTGAGAATGTTTTTTTAACATTAATTTGATTTTGAATATATTAAGGGTTTATTTGTTTTTATGGCTGAAGTTACTTTTACTCCAACTGCATTTATAAAAGTGTTTGGTAATGAAAAAACTTGTGTGAAGTCCATTCCAAATTTCATTCGTATCATTGGTTTTGCAAAAATAATAATTTTCACGAGATAAATTAAATTAATTATTATTGATTTATGTAAAGTTACAAAAAGCTACTTTAAAAAAGTGTTTGGAAATACTAAGATATAAACAATCTTTTATATCAATACATGTGTTCTTGATTCAGTTATCAAACAATTATGTTGCCACCCTTTTCCTGAAAATTTCACTACTTAATTCATACATGTTCTTGATCCATTTTGTCTAGTTTCAATTTAGCTTAATTTTACTGTTCTTTTGGATCCTAATTTGGCAGAAGAAAACCTATGGTTGAGTTTATGAGAGTCCTCTGTAAATCAACCAACTTTCTTCCAAACAAAGAACCTGTAATATGATCAGGGATTTTGGTTTCTTGGTCTTTAATTTGCTTATTTGGTAAGTCATATATTAATTTGCTTATCCATATTGACATGGTTCAAGTTGATGTCTCGATAACTTTCTTCTTGTTTTTCGATTCTTGCTTGGGCATGATTATTGAATCTCAATGCCCCATTTGCAGATATTTCAAATTTTTAGTTTTAGAATGGAGCAGCTTAAACAGATTGGAGAGGTACTCGGAAGATTGAAGGTCTTGATGGTTTTTCGAGACAATATCCAAATCAATCCACGATAGTTTTGCATATGATTCAATTGTTGAAGAAATGAGACAGAACCTAAAATTTGAAGAGAAGAACGTCAAATGGCGAATACTAGAACAATCGTTAAGAGAGATTTGCAGAATATTCAAAGAAAGGGAAGGATACGTCAGGCAGTGCATGGAAACAAAGAACTGATGGGCCAAAGCCATTGTCCTCTATCAGAACTCGGATTGCGTTGAGTTATACATCCATATCTTACCATCTTGTATCCCTGTTGTCATTGAAGCAATTGAAATTGCTGGAGAATTCTCGGGATTGGACCACGATGAGATACAGAAGAAGAGCCTTGTATACTCGAACAAATATCAGAAGGAATGGAAAGACCCTCGACTTTTCCAATGGAAGTTTGCAAAGCAGTATTTTATTTTTCAGAAACTTTGCAATCGATATGATACAGTTTGGAAAGAAGATAGGTGGATGCTCCTGGAAAAGAAGATGTCAGGCTCAACAAAGTAAAAGGGGCAACTCACAGATATTCTTTTGAAGAACTTGGAAGGATTGGAGCCTGTAAATGGGAAACTCTTACCTTGTTCGATCCTATTACAGTCCAAATATTACCAGATAAAAAGACGCCTTGGGAGTGGGAGTTGGTAAAAGAAGATACAATGGTTGGATGAAAGCCTTGCATTGAGACATTTTTTCTGAGACATTGAGCCTCTAATTCCTGAGATTTCTTCATTGTTATCCCTTTCCCACCCGAATATATTGCACTTCCTTTGTGGGTTCACTGATGAGGAAAAGAAAGAGTGTTTTCTAGTGATGGAACTAATGAACAGCGACCTCTACAGCTACATCAGAGAGACCTGTGGCCCAAGAAAGCGAATTCCATTTCCACTACCCATTGCAGTTGATCTTATGCTTCAAATTGACAAAGGAATGGAATATATCCACTAAAAGAAAATCTCTTGGGTTCTACTTGGCGGCTCGCATGTCCCCCCAGGCTTTCACGATGCCGCGCTTCTTTTCAGTCGATTAATGATTGGACCTTAATGCTTGTCCTGTACAGCACCACTCTTGATAATCTGTTGTAGTAATTGCAAAGACCTCAGTCCATTTGTGGTCTAAAAATTCAAGTTATAATATGACAAGCTTAGTCTTTTTCCATATATATATATATATATAACCTTAGAAGTTTTATAATCTCTATCGAGTTTTTAAAAGTGATCTTAAATTCGAAATATTTTTCTTTAGTTAGATCTAAAGGTGGATGATTATTATCTTCAATATTACTATTTATGCTAGAAGTAATAACTTGAACATGCAAAGAATTGGATTCCAAACTTGAAAGATTTGATTTTTTTGGTATAGGATTTGCCTGATTATTCATTTGAAAAAACAAAAACAAACAACAAGCTTGTCAAGTTAGAAGATCAAAAGAATCTTAAAGCATACAAGTCTTATCTCCAGTATCTTCTTCCATAAGCATTTGCTTATGTACTTCAAAGTTGCATATAAAAATATCAAAATCTTTAGGAGAATCTTCTTTGTGAGTCAGATGTGAATATCAGGTTACATCAATTGGCTTCGAATAAAGCGAAATATAATGGAACCCTTTACAATTATTGTCAACAAAAGTATTTTCAAATCTGGGTCTGGAAACAAGTTCCTAATATGAGAACACAAATATAGGTTGGTTTCCTAATTGGATTCCATTCATTGAAATTGAATAACCTATTAACCAAGGATCCATTAAACTTACAAAAACAAAAATTCAAAAACCCTAGCTACTAATTAATAAAAAAACATTACAATTAAATTAGGATAAAATAAAAGACAAAAAAAATACAAGATTAGCTTAGATTCTACATTTTAGATTTTGATGGATTGGGTCTTCGATCAAAAAGAGGAACGAGAGAGAGCGATATGGCAGAGGGAGATGGTTGATGGGATTTAGGGATGTGCTACTACTGTGTCTAATTTGTTGTGTCAAGAAAGGAGAATGAGAGGGGGAGATGACAGAGGAGGTAGTATACTGATCTCTCCTGTTTCAAAAGGGGAGAGAACGAGAGAGATTGTGAGGGAAATGGCATAGGGGATAGGGGGAGGTATGACTGGCTGGCGATTGCTGTCAATTCAATAAAAAAGAAGGGGAGAATGTTTTAGGGTTATGTTAGGTTTTAATTTATACTTTTTTTTATGTTGGTTTCCATTTGGTTTGGTCCAGTTTACATAGTTTCAGATTATGAAGCCAAAACTAAATTGTACTAAGTGAGTTTTATGGTTTTTAAATAATTTTTTTTTCAGTTTTTTCTCTCGATTTAGTTGTTTTCAGTTAATATATTTTTACATTTTTCTCCATTGATCATTTTTTTAAACACCCCTAGAGGTGCGTCCTAAAATGGAGTGTTTTGGTAAGGTAGCACTTTTTTAAAAGAAATTAATTTATAAAATAACATATGCCAAAAAATAATTAGAAATCTAGCACAGTAAAGAAAGTCACAAATGACATCTATGACATGCGAGTTTCATATGCCATATACGATTCAATTGTTGCAGATACCATCTGTGACTTGCATTTCGCAGATGTTATATGCAACTCCTCTAACAAAGATGTTCGGGGACAATATATTCTGCCATCAATTCCCTGTAAAAAAAAATTCACACAATCACAAATAACTAATTCTCCACCATTAAAACACAATTCACATAAGCAACACGTAATATATTCAATCACAAATAATAAATGTACATTGACAATTAAGATAAAATAATATTTTATTAAAAATTAAACTAACTATATATCTATTTACAATTATCATAACATATAATAATATGTAATTATATCTAATAATCTTCCCAGCTTGTCCAACTCAAGATTGAGTTTGTAACATCCATGTAGGTTTGAAAATGACCAATATCATCTCAGCTTGTGGATGGACCAGGGTCGCTCATGGACGCGTTTGGGGTGCTCGTGGACATGCCAACATCCCCAACACTTCCATAATAAGCAATCTTATCTTCTGCTAATGTTGCTTCAAAATGCTCAACCTCTCCGACCTCTTGAGTATGCTAAAACATAAATTGAGCGTGGTGTTGGCTACAATACGTTCCATCTCATTGACACCTTCACTGATAGTCGTTGCTGCTTTCTAAGCTTTCCATACCAAGTAATTAATCTATATACATACATTAAAAACCAATTAGTAGTCATCATCCATAATAAAATTATTCTGATATTTAATAAATGTAAAAAAATATTGCATACCAATTGAGTGTGCCTCAGATACCGGGAGGTTTAGTGCATCGGGTTGCGTGGACATCTCGGGAAACACGACCAGGTTGGTGCAATGAAACGATGCGTAATTGACATATATTATGTCATGTAGGGTATCTATATCAATCGTTGGTTGCCACTCCTCAAAAACATGATCTCTCCTAGCATCCTAGAGATCATGGTAAGATGTATGAATTACCAACTAATTCCCCACGTGTTTACCTTGGTGACTAATACTATGTAGTTATCTCTGATATCAACATAATCTGGTATATGTTGAGATGGTCTAAATTGTCACATTACCTAATCTGGACAACATATCAACAATGCCGAAGTAGTGTAGAGGGACTTGTGCTAACCAAATGTCAGATCCCTCACAATATATAGACAAAACTAAGTATCAAGTCCTCCATGTATGACATCCATATAACATATTAGAACATATAAAACAATTATCTAAAATAATAAATTGAAACTAAATAGCTAACTTTAAAATAACAAAAAATAAAATACAATTATAATATATACTTGACGCGGCTGCTTAGCATCTAACTCATCATAATAAAACTCATGGACATGAGTGAGATTTACTATGAAATGTCTAGCCTCACACCATCTCTGATGGCCAATAGAGTTTTAAGTAGGTTTTGAAATGACTCTTCGTGTATACCAAATAACATCTCCAATATTTTTCTATAAACCATCCACGTCTTTCAATAAAAGACTTCATGCCCATAATCTCTCTTCATAGTACCCTAAATCGTTGCAACGCTCATACTTAACTTTATTTTCACAATTGTCAACATCATATTGACAATTAGATTCGAGTCAATATGACGGTGACAATACAAAACAAGAGGATTTCAATATGTGTATGGCCCTTTCAATTTAGAAATTTCTCATGAATCAGACCTTTGGTGATACCCCACATGCAAATACCATCTACAAACTGGTTCTTGAGCACACTATAACTGAACATAGGACTTTGTTGAACGATGGACCTTTACTACAAAGAATTCTTTATATGTCATCGTTTTACTGCATTAACACATTCAGACTTGCCTCCGAAACTTTTCTCAATCTCTAATTCATCATCTAGTAAGCCTGAATGCCTATGACTATCAACCCAATCATTGCATCTGTATTGGTCATCCACACTAACAACTTTAAATTCAGGAGCACAAGGTTTCATGTATTGATTAACAAGTTTAACTAACTTAGCATTCCCATCTTCCCTATCTCTGTCATCAACCACAACTCTATCAATGCGATGCTCATATTCGTCATTACTTGGTTTTGATTTTCCATAGCAATATGAAACATATGTCATACCTAACTAAGACTCCATATTAACTATTTTCAACACCGACACTTGTCTACTATCATTACCATCTAACCTAGATAGACCATCTGGTTAAGATGCTTGTGTAATTCTCCGAGAATTACTTGGAAACCGGGTCAACTCCATACTAGAAGAGTTTCCTCGTCCTAACAAACTCAAACATTGAATTCATACTCATGTTACTACAGATTGGTACACCGATATAATGAGCTTGACTAACCTTGATTTATAATATCCTCCAAGTAATTTCAACATCTATTTCAAACATATTCCAGCCAAGTCGATCACATAACATTCTTGATAATTCATTACAAGACATGTTTGATGTAGGAGTTAGGAATTCATGGCTTCCTCCATTATAAGTGATACTATTGTCGGTATTAATAATGATACCACAATAGAAGTATCATATTCCTAAATTATCAGACATTCTATCAAACAACACAACCAAACACAATTATATTTCATTAATATCTTAGGGTTAATCAAAGTGCATCAATTATCAACTAAACTTAAATTAATCAGTGAACGCCTACATTCATTAAATTCCGGTACCATAATAAAATTATCAAACAAATTTATGTATTTCATAGCTATTATTATTATTTTATACAAAATATGATATAATTCATAATTTAACCTAAATCAACACTAACTATCTCATTATATAATCTTTTTAATTCACAATCAACAACAAAAAAACATTGATTATTTAATAAAATAATCAAACTATCAACTAAAAATATATCTAATTAACCTAATCCATAATTTAACTTAAATCAACACTAACATTTCAAACACATAATTTGTTAATTCACAATCAACAAAAACCTAAAATAATTGATAATTAAACAAAATAGTATAATTATATCTAATTAACAACTTCAATTACATCTAATTAACCTAATTCCTAATTCAAAACTCTAATATTCAATAAAATCAAATTAACACTAATTAAACATAAATAACATCAAATTAATTGAGAGAAAATGTTTAATATACCTCTATGACAATATACCTCTATGACTGAAATGTGGGTGATGAGAGTGGCTAGTTTAGTCGGAAAATTCAACATTCATCGCTAGTAGAGAGAAAAAGTGTGATTACCGCATTTAGAGCCAGAAAGATATATATATATATATATATTAGAAGGTGTTTTTGAAGGTGGAGAGAGATTAGCCGATGGTTAAAGGGGAGGAGCAAGGGGGAGAGAGAGAGGAGGAAACGAGAAAGATACCTGGTTTTTAATTCAAAATAAATCACATACCATTTGCGTTCAAATATGCTAGTTTTTCAATTATTTTTTCAACTGGGTTACTTTCCTAATTTTTCTTTTACTGTGTTATTAAAAAAAAAAAAAAACCTCTCCTAAATTGCATCTAGGGGAAAGAGCTTTGCCTCGGATCTAGAAGCGCTTTGGTCCCTGCAACTTTACGCCTAGAGCGCTTTTAGTAACGCCAGACATTATATTATGCAAGTATATTTTTAGCATTATTTGCAGAACGCTGCCATCCGTGCAGGCACACAAAATATAATGAGGGGAAAGTCAATTAATAGCTAGTAAGTGCAAATTAAGCTTCAGAAAATTACTTCAGCTCTTATGAAGCATCAAATTACAAATCATGAGTCGTCCCATCAGCATGCTTTATTGACACAACATATGAATGGGAATCTTAAGGCTAAGCATAAACAGTCTTAAACATGTTTCTAAACTCGCTCTTTTGCATGAGCTAGTTTACCTTCTCTCTATTCCCTTGCCTACAAAAATAGCATCCTGATTCAACAAATATCAGGCAGGACCCCTGGGACTTCAGTCTGATATTCTGATCTGGACTCCTAAAATGTCTTTCACCATCTCATATGTCACAAATGCAATTGCTATGGATGGAACTACCTGAAAACGTGAAAAGAAATTAATTTGAATGCTATGGGGGCAGGAATTTAGGCATATATAAAAGCTGCGTTAGACCCAAAAGAAAATATAAATCTAAACCATGCGTGCTCTAGGTTCGATTAAAGTGGCTTAACTAAAAGTGTAAACATGTCATTCAGACCTCCTGCAAAATGTTTGCAGAATGGAGGTTTTACACACACACTAGTTGACAACGCTGGCAATTTTTCTGTTGATCAAGGCATTCAGACATAAATCTTTATTGAGTAGGATAAAAGTAAACCAGTTACTCCAGAATCAACCAACCAATCCTATTTTGGAATGCATGGTAAGTTATGATCCATGGTTAAGCAGCCCCTGCAGTAACTCCATAAATTTGAGCATGCAAAGAATTGTAGAGATGCTTGACACTAGTTCTCAAGACACCAAGATTCTTGCAAGAGGAAAATGCCACAAAATAACAGGAAAGCCCAGCGCAACCAACAGCCAACATTGGCTGTCTTCCCATCCTCACCATATCCTTCTTTTAGGAAACTATGATCAGGTGAAGTTAAGGTAACCGTTGAAAGTTATTTACAAATGAAACACTGAAAATAGAACAACTCACCTTCACTGAATTTGGTACCAAACCCTTGTATAATGCTCCAAAGCCCTCATGCCGAACAGTTTTCCTGAATGCATCAATCATGCCAGTATACTCGAGTGGGGCCTTGCTCCTCCCATCACCAGTGACGATGGAAGAAGCACCTTTCCATCCCACCATTTGCATCCGCCGGCGAATAACATCAAGAGGATAAGCAACAGTTTGGCCAACGGTTCCAGCTGCAGCCCCACAAGCTAGCCTTGTAGTCACATTCAATTCAGAATCTTCAACAAGTCCAGATGGTCTAGCTTTAACCAACCAATCCTTTAGAGATTCATACACTGAAAAGTTGAGACCCACGTATGGAATCTGCCAACAAGAAGCACCAGTACAGGGTTACAACCAGCAAACAGACAGAAACCACTTTGGTCCGCGGGTCACATAAGAATACCGAGGAATGTGATATTAACAGTACCAGCAAAGATGTCATACTTATTTATTGTCAAAGAACAGGGAGAAAGGGGGCTGGTGGGTTGTCTTTCCCACATATAAGAACATCAATGCTAAGATTTACGGTATTAAGCCCTATAGACCCTTTGAAAAATATAAGAGAAAGAAGCGGGATGGGGAGAGTGAAGCCAGCGCATACATCATAGTTGCACCAGTAAAATCTCATCTTAGCAGCACATAGCTCCAATATTCTCTCATCTGGTGCTAATAATTCCAAGAACAAATAAGATAGCATACTTAAATCATCAAATCGAGAACTCAACATAGGCTTTCTATCTAAGTGTGGCATAAAACAATGTCTAGTATAATCAGATATATAAATCAAGATATAGATATAGCAATGGCTTTACTTTCCAACTTTAGACAAAGAAAAGAAGATGCCAGGTTATCAGTTGGATGAAATCAAGACATGTGCACCAAGCTACAATAGAAATACCTTAAAAGTGTCTCATTTTAGAAATACAACCCATAGCACAAGCATTTTATGAGAATGTTAACATGCAGTGTTATTTAGCAATTAATGACTTACAACTCCAATGACAGAAGGAAGCCAGCCCTTGTACAGTGCCCGTGGGCCTTCTTGCCGAAGCACGGTTGATAGAGCATGGAACATTCCTCTATATTGATAAGGTGATTTCTCAGTCTGCAAACACAACACAACAAAAAATTAAAAACTTTGTATTGAAAAATCCGACGTGGAGAACCCCAAATAATCAAAGCAAATAATGGGGCATGTTAAATAAAATGAATTTTCATTTGTTCCAATAAATAATTTTATTGGTATGAATTTATTTCCATGCCTTATTACATACATTTAAACATCTTTCAAGAGGCTTCAAATAGAAGTATAATATTTTTCAGCATATAAAACAAAGGAAAAAAATCCTTCTCCCAGGGTTTTTCCAATGGAACCTCAGTGATCATACCTGTACAGTTAGCCTGCCTCGTACCATATCCAGGGGATAAGTTGCAGACATTGCTATAATTCCTGCACATGCTCCAGCTCCAAGGCGTAAAAGAGGAGTGAGCTGAGCATCCTCTGTAGGAACAACAAGGGAAGGACTCACATACGTGAGAATACCAGCACAAAAACTGTGATGAAAGGCTACTTCTACATTCAATTTCACTAATAAGGTAAACCAAGCACCCACTAACTCAATGTTTTTCATTGCGTTTCTCTCTGCAACTAAATGGATGTGTAAAGAAACTATATATTTTTCTAATAATGATTACTGGAAAATATAATTCTGGCAGGCTGCCTAATCTGAATAAAAATTTTCTGCCCCAACAAAACTTTAGAAAACATCTGCATTAAGTGTAATGTAAATTCACAAAGAATATCTAAAACAAAGTGATGGAGAACAAAGATTGACATACCATTACCAGTTTGCTGTTGATAGAGATACAATATTCCCCTGTCATATGGATATAGAGGACCCATCAGGAAAAGGAAAAAAAAGTTTACACAATGGATCTTACATTAGAATCATGAACAGAGGTGATTTGAAATGTTTGAAGAAAGAAATACAGGCTAACGCCTAGAACAAGCAGTATGGTGTAACTGTCTGAAACAAAAAACCCCACATTGGCAGGACTGAAGAAAGCAAAGCAGTTTATGTCTGAAGAAACCATCACCAAATGGCTTAGACCATCTTGGTAGAGACTGGTCCAGTAATCAGCAATAAAGCCCACTGGCAATCCAAGCAAAAAACGACAATAAGTGCAAGATCAGGTATGCCTGAATTTCAAAAGTGACAGAAGTAAGCATGGCGTGCTTCCTTTGTAATAATTGTGTATGAGTGAGTTGAAAAATCAGTCTTCTGCAGATATAAAGATGAAAATGAGAGTAGAATGCTTAAATGCATTTTCTCTCAGTGCACAATCAATTCTAATCATTTACATAGCTCACATGTTATCATGGTTAAAACCATATATGCCATGTATTCACCAGTTGAACAGACTTGACAATTTTCTTTCACTGATATGGATCAAAGAAGAATGAGGGTAATTAAGACCACACAAGTTGCCCTCCTGTATATTATAAAGTATATGCGTCTTTCAACAACCAATGAAATCAAGATTTTCAAAGAATCATACTTGGAAGCTTGCTCATAGCTGAAAAACTTGACTGCCGAGTTTGGGACAATACGAGCACAATTGGTGCCATTGCCTTTGAATAGTCCATGAAAACCCTCAGTCCTCCATATGTATTTCAACCCTTGAATTGTTCCATTGTATTTTATGTTATGTGGATTTTGAACCTGCAAATTGTAGGATTTCATCAATGCAAAATTTACATGTAAGTGCACATTCCAATGGAT
>Ga0325411_1004530_pt1 | contig 15557 bp, 10 predicted proteins | sample PopdelMetagenome_13_FD_206181 | JGI IMG/M metagenome (GOLD analysis project Ga0325411, IMG submission 206181) | Populus deltoides microbial communities from Bellville, Georgia, United States - Xylem-PdIQD-R4 | ecosystem: Host-associated > Plants > Phyllosphere > Stem > Wood/Secondary xylem... | reverse complement strand
CTAATTGTACCTCATTATTCCAAAAAATAGAAAAGCAATGCAAATCCAAGGTCAAATTACATTATTATTCGATGAATTTGTATAAGAATTAAGTCTATGGACATAATTAAATTTTTAAGAGGCCAATTTGATTTAATCATGGGCCAAATTGAATTTTAATTATGTTTAAGAATTAATTTTGGTCATATTGAAGGATTTAATTAAGTGCAATGACTTAACTATACTTTAAAATGGTCAAATTAATTTTATTAGGGGCTTAATTGGTGAAAAATTAAGTTTGAGAGCCCAATTTAGGCTTAATTAAGAAGATTGAAATTTTAAGAGATCAAATTTAATTTTTACCAAGTTAATTGATTGAAATCAGAGGCAAAATTGCAAAAACAATTAAAGTTTTGGGGTAATTTAGGGGTCAAATTAAAGATTTTTGCAACCAATGACTATTTTGCAAAAGACACCAAACTATAGGGGATTAATTGACAAAGTCTGGGGGTGCAATTGAAAGTTTAATGGTCAATTAGGGATTAAATTGCATAAATCCAAAACTAAGGATCAAAGTGCAAAAGACACGTAAATCTGGGGTTCAAATTGAAGTTCATCAGGGGCTTAATCGCATTAAATCGAAATTTTAGGATCAATTAGGGGTATAATTGCACAAAAGTGTAAGCTGGAGGACTAAATTGAAGATCAGCAAATAATCCCTAATTCAACCCAAAACTGCGCTGTTTAGATTATTTAAAAAGAAAAACCAGACGACGCGTTGTCTGGTCACTATTCATTGTCTTCCCTATTTTGCCCGAAAATGTTGCCCGAGTGGCTACTTTTTAGGTGCATTTAATGCCTCATATGTCCACCAAAATTAACAGCACGTGAACTAAAATAGTCACCTGACATCCCTCTATCCTCGAGTATGGTCCACTCATGCATATTATCATCAAAACGGCCCTGGTGCCGGCCTAAAGTAGCTAACTTATGCAACCTTAAATTGTTAGATTTGACAGTTCATGATGCCTACTTTGAACCAACGGTTGGGATCTTTACCAACCGAATCAAGGCTGAAAGGTTTTCCCTGTGAAGACAAGATTACCCTTTTCCAACCCCTATAAATAGAGGTGGATTTCATGGTTTGAGCAGGAAAAAAATTAGGTCCGAATTCGGCCAAAAAACCAGCCTCGCTCCACTGTTTTTTTCTTTTTCTACCGTCTCTCTCTCTCTTCACCATTCTAGCCTCTAAGCAACGCTACCACCAGCTCATTCGTTACCAACTCCACCACAGGTAGCTACCCCAACCACCGTCCGACCACTTGGAGCCACCGCTGCTCCCTTTCGCTCTCTTGCAAACCTGTTTCATCTTTCTTCCTTCTCTGTCACCACAACCTCAACAGCAGCACTAACAGCAACCACCCTTCCCAACAACTTTCATCTATACCAGTAATAGTAGAGGCGACGACTCTTTCCTCAGCTACTCCAATCGTAAGCAACCCGAACATCGACCACTGTTGTTACTCATTTTTGGACCCCTCGTGCTGAGGATGGTGTGTATCTCTCTTAAACCAAATGCAAGAGTTTAGTTCATGGTTGTTGAAAAGCAGAGAAGAACGAATTTTTTTTTTCAAAAATTATTTCAAGTGTCTTCTGCTCTCTGTATCATTCCCCCTTTACTGCCAAAATCGTCAGGATTCTTAGGCTAATTAGGAGTCTTTATAATGCTAAATTCATTCCTTCTTCATCTGATCTTTAAGGATAGATAAATCCCTAAAAAATTGTACTGAAAATTGATTCTGTTTATTGTCACAATTATGTTTGTAAATCAACTCTGTTTTAACTTCGACTTTGATTCTGACTTGGTTTCGTGCAATATCCGACCATCCAAATTATATTTTTTCATTCATGATGTTGTAATCCAATTTTGCCCCATTGGCTTTTTAATTTATTTTTACAGGGTTTAAAATGTAAAATTAAAATATCAGAGATTTATTTCGATGAAAAATATGATTTGTCAGCTTGCGTGAAAACTAGGGACTAAAATGTGCTTTTGTCATTCTATCCTTATCTTCAAAATAATTCATATCTTCAAGATAATCCGTATCTTCAAGATAATGATAGTTATCCGCCTTGAATTTGATTCTTATTCAAATTCAAACTTCAAAGAAGAGAAGGAGTTTGAATAACTTTATTTCTCACACGCGATGGGCCTCTTGCACTATAAATACAGATCCTAGTGCATGTGAAAAAGGGAAAGAAGAAAAACCCTAGAGAGGTCATTACAAGAAACCCTAGAAGAAAAATTGTTATAAGAAAAAAAAGAAAACACATCACTAATGTTGCTATCCAATTTTTGACCCATGTTTTAATAATTTTTCAAAAATAAAAATAAAAATAAAAATTAAGGGTTTACATGTGGTGATAACATAGAACATCAGAGCTAATATTAAAGAAGCAATATGTCAAGGAGATAATTACTGAATCATATATAATTACTGCAATATAAAATACCATAAATATATGATTTGATTCGTATTGGTTACGGAAAATAATCACTGCAATATAAAATACCATATATATAGGATTTGTTGGTGCTGGTTATAGAAGACAATCTCTACAATAATTATTGCAATATTTCATTAAATAACACATGCAAAGATTTTCTACATACGTGAACTTACAGCCATATAAAAAGGAGAAGAGAAAAATTTACAAAAGAAAAATAATTACAAAAAATTAGATGATCCACAAAACCCTAAACCCATCCAGACGCCGGCTATACACCCTCCTTTGACAAAAAAGAGCCACAGACCAAGGAAGTCCTCTGCCACACCAAGTTGCCGGACACAAGCCCCCCGTCTTCCAGCCGACACTCTCCCTTTCTTCTCCCTCACCAGATTTCCCCTCAACTGACCAAAGAGCACATCAGCCCCTCCCTTTGAAGAAACTAAGGATCTCTCTCTGGCCACACACTGTCCCCTCTCCCTCTCATCAACAGCCCACCATTTTCCTCCTCAGCCAATCGATCTTCCCTCTCTCACCCAAACAGCCCTGCCCACTGCAACTCCTCATCTCCTGCACTCTTCCCGCTCACTGGCTATTTCCTCAGCAACAGCAACACCAAAACTTAACATGACAGCGCTGCAAGCTTCAGCAACTTCAGCCTCTACATTGTAACCATCAGCAACAGCGCTGGTGACCAACTCGTCCAGCAACTTCTCTTAAGACCAGCCAAAACCGTGAGCCACAAGCTTCTAACGTATATTAGAATTACACTTCTTCTAACTTATTTGTTCTGTACATATCCTGATGTATATATAGTATTACATTAACAGCTTCTAATGTATATATTGGTGTAGCTAGTAACAGCTGTTGATTTTGAATGTATAGAATCATATCTTCAAATCATTTATCTGCTGCTGCTTTCATGGAGGATAAGTTGCTGCTGCTGTAATCACGGGTGTATCAGATTCCTGTTCTTCATAGGATTGTTTGGTGTGATCCTTTACAGTCTCTGTCACTGCATTCACGGGTGGATCAGTATCTTCACCCTTGAATTCAGTAACCATTACTTGATCTTCTACACGCCCCCTCAATCTGGAGGGTAGGTCACAGACATTCAGATTGTGTTGATCCTCTTTGAATTTAATTGGTGGCAAAGGCTTGGTAAGGGCGTCGGCTAACTGATCTTTGCTGGAGATAAACTGAACCACAAGTTCCTTGTTGTAAACTTGGTCACGGACGAAATGAACATCAATCTCAATGTGTTTGGTTCTTGCATGAAATTTAGGATTGGACTTGAGGTAAATTGCACCAATATTATCACACCACAAGGTTGGGCTATGCTGCGGGGGCAGACCGAGTGCACGAAGTATGGATTTGAACCAGATGAGTTCTGCAGCAGCATTGGCAATTGCTTTGTACTTAACTTCTGTGCTGCTGCGTGCTACTGTAGGTTGTTGTTTGCAACTCCAAGAAACTAAGTTGGAACCCATGTAAATATAGTAAGCACCAACTGATCTGCGATCATCTCTGTCGGCGGCCCAGTCAGAATCAGAGAATGCCTGCAAAGTGAAATTAACATTGCTGGTGATGACAAACCTGTTGAAATAGAGTGCTTGAGGTAGCGAAGGATAAGCTTGACAGCCTGCCAATAAGTGTCTAGAGGATTGTGCATAAACTTGCTCACTTTATGAACAACAAATGCTAAATCAGGTCTCGTAAAAGCCAAATACTACATGCTACCTACTATACTGCGATAAAGGTTGATGTCTTCAAATGGAGTACCATCAGTAGAAGTAAGTCGACAGTTGGATGCCATGGGACTGATGCAGGGTTTAGCATTCTCCATCTTGCTTCTTCTAAGCAAATCAGCAATATATTTGCGTTGAGTCAAGTACATGCCATCTGTGCACCAAAGTGCTTCAACACCAAGAAAATAAAGTGATTTGTGCAGTTTGCACACATGGTTGGGATACTGAGGATGAATATAGCTTTGTGGTTGAAGCATAAACATATTTTCATGCAAGAAAGCATTTTGCACATCCAACTGTTTGATAGGCCACTTATATGTTACTGCAATAGAAATTACTAACCGAATGGGGGCATGTTTGATGACCGGGTTGAATGTTTCAGAGAAATCAACCCCCTCTCGCTGGTGAAATCCTTTAGCTACTAGACGAACCTTGTAACGCTCAATAGCTCCATCTGCCTTTCTTTTTATTTTGTAAATCCATCGGCAGCCAACAATATTTGCATGTGTGGGAGGTGAGACCAAGGACCAGGTGCCATTGTGAATTAATGCTGAGAATTCTTGATTCATGGCCTCTCGCAAATGCACAGATTTGGAGGCTTGACTGTATGATGTTTGTTCTGTTTCTGTGGAGTGTGTTAGAGGCGGAGCCTAATCTATTTCTGCAGGAATCAACATAAGAGGTGCAGATGGTGTGCATGTAGTAATATGGTTAGGATGCAACTCTATGGGACATGGGAATTGTGGCACAGTGATGTGGTGAAGAAGAGAAACAGACGTGGAAGGAGAAGGTTGATCACTCACGGAGACAATGGGTTGTGAGGGAAAAGAGTTTCATCGAATATAACATTGCGAGAAACATAGATTTTACCCGTAGAGAGATCTAGACACTTGTACCCTTGATGACAAAGACTATAACCAGTGAAAATACAGGTTTTGGATCTGAAATTGAGTTTATTTCTGTTATATGGTCTTAAGTTTGGCCAGCAGGCACAACCAAATACACGTAGAAAACGATAATCAGGGATCCTACTATGAAGAATTTCAAAGGGAGACTTGTGGTGTAAAACAGGTGTTGGAAGTCTGTTTATGATATAGGTAGCGGTGTGAAATACATCTTCCCAATATATCATAGGTAAATGCGAATGAGCTAACAAGCTCAAACCAACTTCGACAATGTGTCGATGTTTGCGTTCAATAGAGCCATTTTGTTGGTGAGTGTGTGGGCAAGCTAGGCGATGATTAATACCATTTTGGTGAAAATAAGTGTTTAGTCGTCGATACTCCCCACCCCAGTCTGATTGAATTGCTTTTATTTTTCTGTCAAACTGTTTTTCAATATAAGTCTGAAAATTTAAAAAGATACGTTCAACATCAGATTTAAGGTGAATAGGAAATAACCAAAGAAACTTGGAATAATCATCAAGAAAGCTAACATAATATTTAGCACCGGTTGTGGAAGGCACCGATGGAGGTCCCCACACATCGGTGAAAATTAAATCCAAAGGGTGCAACGAAATAGAAGTAGAATTTTTAAAAGGCAAATCATGGCTTTTTGCCATTTGACATTCAGGGCACACATTGTGTGTTTTATTTTTCTCTATGGGAAAAGAAAGAAGGAATAAAACTTGATTGACCACTGGAGCAGAGGCATGGCCAAGTCTACGATGCCACTCATAGGAACGAACACAAGAAAAGGCTTGAGGAAGACTAGAATTATTGGTGAATTGATACAGTCCATCATGAAGATAGCCTCGATGAAAGACATTCCCCGAGTAATCCTTCACAAGAAAATAATATGAGTGAAACTCAAAATACACGTTATTGTCAACACAGAACTGGTGCACTGACAGTAAATTTTTATGTATTTCAGGAACAAGGAGAATGTTATTAAGAACAAAGGTAGAAGAGGGAGTGGAAATTTTGGGAGTTCCAGTTTTTGAGATTTGCAAACCTTGGCCATTTCCAACTTGCACACTGTCTCCACCAGTATAGTCGGATTTCTGAAGAGTCAAGTTATTAGCATCATTGGTAAAATATATCTGCATGCCATGCAGAGTCCCATGTATGGTTGGAATTATTACGCATAGCGACCAGGCCGTGTTTTGTTGGTAGAGGAGATGCTTCCTGGTAAGATAAATCAAAATGAAAATAGCATTTCTTAGTAGAGTGTCCAATCTTACCACATATTTGGCAAACAACAGATGGTTGATCATGATTCTTGTTGCTGGAATTATAACCACCACGACTAGCACGCCCCCTGTCACGAAAACCACCACGTCTTGGAGGGTTGTATTGTCGATATGCAATATTGGCAGAAGGTTGCTGGATGACAGAGATGAGTTGATGCCTTGACAGGCGAGCTTCAGAAGTTAGTAATAGAGAATAGATTTCCTCAAGAGTAATGTCATCAGTATGTGCTGATATAGAGGCCACAAAGCTGTCATATTCATGTTTGAGTCCTGCAAGAATATATGTTATAATATCATCATGATTCAGTGGTTGTCCAGCAACAGCTAATTCATCAGTGAGTCTTTTGATGTAATGGAAGTAATCAGTGGCTGTCTTGCTTCCTTTTGTTGCAGTTGCAAGTTGTGTGCGGATTTGCAGAATGCGCGCACGAGATCGAGAAGAGAAGGTATCATCCAACGCATTCCATACAGCCTTAGAAGATGTATAAGTGACAACTTGAGCAAGAATTGGCTCAAACAGAGAAGTCATAAGAGTGCTGAGAATGAGATTATCCTGATGAACCCATTAAGAGTAGGCTGGGTTTAGACGTTCAGAGACAACAGAAGTTTCAGGGTGAGTAACAGAGATGATTTTAAGTGGTTTGGAAATGCTACCATCTGTATAACCGAAGAGATCTTGTCCTCTGAAATATGGTACAAGCTGTGCTTTCCAGAGAAGGAAGTTGTCATGGTTGAGTTTGACAGTAGCAACAAAAAACATGAAGATGACAGAAGAGTGGGGTGGAGTTGCAGGAGAATTTGAGGAAGACATTTAGACGTTAGTCTTTTGATGCTCTAATACCATATAGGAAAATACAAACAGATCGTGTATATTAGAATTACACTTCTTCTAACTTATTTGTTCTGTACATATCCTGATGTATATATAGTATTACATTAACAGCTTCTAACGTATATATTGGTGTAGCTGGTAACAGCTGTTGATTTTGAATGCATAGAATCATATCTTCAAATCATTTATCTGCTGCTGCTTTCACGGAGGATAAGTTGTTGCTGCTGTAATCACGGGTGTATCAGATTCATGTTCTTCATTGGATTGTTTGGTGTGATCCTTTACAGTCTCTGTCACTGTATTCACGGGTGGATCAATATCTTCACCCTTGAATTCAGTAACCATTACTTGATCTTCTACAAAGACCAGCCAAAACCGTGAGCCACAAGTAGTGTCAAGAGCTCTGCTTCACATTCGAAACAGACAGCTCTTCTCTGAGTCCTGCACCAGTACGCAGCCGTCTCCAGCTTCAACAGCGGCGTTGTCTTCAGCTCTGGCAGCCATCGCTGACTCGCAGCCCCTCAATCACCAGGAATAGGTACTAGTCGCAGCAACAATCCAGGATGGCGACCAGTCTCATCTCTGCACTAGCAGCTGATCCCAGTCTTCTATATCTCTTCCCCATCGCGAGTAGTAGCTGTGTTTTCTTCTCTGTGCACTGAGAGCAAGAACCAGCAGGAGCGCGGTCATCACCAGTTGCAATTCCTCAGCCACTTTGAGCAGCAATAAGCAAGAACAACACAGTAGCCGGATCCTTCCTCCCAGAGCAGCAAACAACAGCAGTAACATGACAACAGGATATCCACCACGACCTCCATCTTCAGCATGCACCGGCACCCAAAGGCAGGGAGAAGGCGAGGACACAAGAAGAAGGTCGAACGAACGCAGACAGTGGGGAGCTAAAAAAACCAGACTGCTAGCAAACCAGGTATGTAAGCCGTTTCTCTCCTTTCTCATTTCTGCATTTGCACTTCAAAGATTTGGGCACCGTGCGAAAGTAAATTAATTACCTTCGCACTGTGCAGTGCATGCGTGAGTAATTCACGCATGCAACCTGCAAAAGTGCCCAACCGGGTCACTGATTTAGACCGGTGACTCGGCTAGGCCTGCTGGGTTCAGCCCAGCCACATGGGTCGAGCTAGACCCAGCCCAAAAAAAACGAGTAAATATCGTTGGTTTTCTCGTGTATTTAGTTTATGGTTTGTATTTTTTTATATTGTGGAAATACAAATCTGATATTAAAATACCCGGTTTTTCCACGAAATGTTGCAAATATATATATGTGTCTAAAAAACAAAAAAATGTTTTATTGTGTGTTGCATACGGCCAATACCCTAACATGTTTTAAATGTTCTTTTTATATAAAAAAAAATATTGGAAGTTTCAAAAATGTGTTTTCGCATGGATTTCTTAAACATAATAAAATTATTTTCTTGTATTTATGGATTTTACAACATGTTTGTAAAACTCCAAAGGGTGTTGGCCAATATTCCAAAAATACAAAAATTTTATTTTGGTGGGAATTCATCTGTTATTCACCGTTAATGTTTGGATAAAGAAATCCCAAAGGGATGAATATCCAAAATATTATTGGGAATAACTTGTTATTATTCACTGTTAATGTTTGGATGAAGAAATCCTAAAGGGATGAATATCCAAAATATTATTGGGAATAACTTGTTATTATTCACCGTTAATGTTTGGATAAAGAAACCCTAAGTGGTAAATATCCAAAATAATTTTCTAGGAATAATAAGTTATCACACATCCTTGAAAGAAGCCTTGATTATAATCGAGAACATTTCAATTTTTGACTCCACGGATTACGAGTCGTGAAAGTATGAAACACTAAGGAAAAAAGAGGCTTTTAAAGCGCTCTGAATTTCCTTAGATTTCTGAATCTGTGTCCCTCCTCCTTACGATTTACGAGTGGCAACTCTTGAAATACTAAGGGAAAAATGAGCTTTTAAAGCACATTGAATCTCCTTGGATTTCTACCTATCTCATAAATCATAGGTTATAAATTTAGTCTGAATCAAACACGAATTTCAAGAGATCTGCATTGCTTCTCCTTGGTACTTTGTAGACATATTTAAGGGTGTGATCCATATTGATCAAGGGTTCTTGCTTTTAGACTTTGAACCCAAATCCATTCATCATAGCAAACCTTATCCTAGGAAAACACCAACACCATAGCAATTATAAGGCAAACCAAACACCAAGCAGCTTACCTTGGGTAGGGCGTACTAGGGGTGCTAATACCTTCCCTTTACACAACCAATCCCTTGCTTTAGAATCTTTAAAAGACCAGTTGGGGTTCTTAGCGACCAAATACTAGGTGGCGACTCCCTTATTCACAAAAAACACAAAGACCCCGAAATCAATCGAGGATCGCCGCAACGCCGCACTCCGCTCACGAGGGTGCGACAACTAAAACAAAACGAAAAGGAAAACAATGGGGGTGACGAACCTTATACCAGTCGCTGCCCCCTTCAGCCTTTGTTTTTTTTTTTTTTGCTTTTCTTCTTTGGTCTTAGTCTTTTCCCCATTAGACACTTTTCATTCCTCAATCCCAACCCCAGGAGCTGCAACTCCGTATCAAAAAAGAGCACATCACACAGGAGAACATCATTGTGCATAGCCTCCTCATCCTCACAAAAAAAAAAGCTTGGTGTTTCACCTTCTCCTTCCTGTCATCTTCTCCCTCAGACCAAGCTCAACAACTCCTCTCAGCAGCAACAACAACACAGTTGGTTGCCCCCAGTCATAGTAACAATAGAGTTTTATCATCATAGTCGGAGCAGCAGCAGCGTGGTTTCCTTTTCTGCAAACCGGGTCACTAGTTCTGGATTGGACCAATGACTTGACCCTTTTTTTTAAGTTTTGAGATTGGGCTAAAAAAACATAATAAATTCTTTTTTTTCTTTTATCCAGATTTTGTGGATTTGTTCACTAACGTTAGAGTCAGGAATATCGTACTTTGTGGATTGCGTAATATTTACCAACGCCAGAGTTGAAAATATTCATAGACGAATATTCATTGATGCCAGAGTTGGGAATATTATAGGATGACCAATAAAAATGGAACACAAACAAACCTTTAGCAATTTAAGATAAAACCACCGATACAGCTTGCCTCAGGTAGGACGCTTAAGGGGTGATAGTATCTTCCCTTTTCGCGCAACCAGTCATGTACCATGGAATCTCTGTTGACCAGTTAGGGTTCCTAGTGACTAATTATTCATGTTTATCTTGCATATATATTGGATATGGATCTAAGCCTTCACGCATCACTCATCTCAATTTCAAACTATATGGGTATCAACTTTAAGATAAGTGGAGGAGTAACGACACCCCAATGGCTTTAGCCTAGGTAAGGTTCCCGAAACTATCCAACTCTCACATGATTGTTTGCTCGACAACGGTCGATATGCCGAACTGGTATTACTCAGGGCCTCTATCTTCATGTTGCTTGTAAACCTCATATCGACCTCTTGAGGACGATCACTGAGCATGCGAAAGACCTTTTAGACTAGATAGCAAAACTACCCTGATGCATTTAATGATTAGAGCCTATCTTTTAGGAGGATCCCTGCATAATTTCACTGAGATAAGCTTAACATGTAAGCATCTTCATTACAGGGCTTTCAAGTGACATAATGGCCGCTACTCCTAAAATAACTGTTGAGTATGCACTCAAGTCTGAATCATTACAAATGACTGAGAGAGACTACCTTAGACTAGATATCGGTGACATACCGCTATTCCAAGACATTAGATGCGTAATAAAAGACACCAAGAATGGGGCTGAAAGCTCAGATGACAAAAGGCTATATAGATCTCCTCTCGCCATAGCAATGCATATCGGATTTGGATCTGACCACACATCCAAAGAATAACGATCATTATGTCACCCCCAAAAGGCGAATACATACCCAATATGTCGCATTCATCTTCATGCATGTTTGAACATGCACTTATAAACCGTAATAATACTGCACTCCAGATGAAATATAGGTCCTCTATTGAAACACACCTATAACACTCGACTGCGAAAAAGACAAATGGAAAACAAAGAAAAAGCCCAGTTGGAAGCCCAACACCAAAAAAAAATGGACAGTCTTAGAGAAGAAGTTGCAAGGCTTACTAGCCTACTCGAATAGGCCTTGAGATCTAAACCTAAAGAAGAAAAATTTATAGCTTAGCCTTAACCTATGCTCATAAATCCACAGAATTTGGGGGCAAATGAGGTGTCTCAACAGGCTATGTATTCCTAATTTGCTCAACCAGCATATCCTATAAACATGTCATCTACCATTGACCTTACAATAAAGAAATCTCAAAAGAACAAGATGGTAAAAAAAGATGGCCTGGATAAATGGGCTGCCTTCGAACAAAGGTTGAGGGCATTCGAGGGAACTAGCCTACATGACCATATAAAAGCTGCCGAGATGTGTTTGGTACATAACGTAGTCATTTTTAAGAAGTTTAAGGAGCCAGAATTCATCAAATATACAAGAAATCAATGCCTTGTAACTTATCTCAAGACATACTGCAACAAAATGGTTGAGGTGGTCTATGACGAGAAACTGTTGATTCATTTCTTTCAAGACAATTTGAGTGACGTTGCCCTTACTTAATATATTCGGTTGGACAATACCAAGATAAAAAAAGTAGAAGGACTTAGTTGATGCCTTTATTAGGCAATATAAGTTCAATATGAATGTGGGCCCTGATAGGTCAAGTTTGCAAGATATGGAAAAAGACAACAAGGAGTCCATAAGAGAATACACTTATAGGTGGCGTGAGACAACCGTACATGCTAATCCATCTTTGTTGGAAAAGGAGATGATCAATTTGTTTGTCAACACATTCAAAGCACCATACTTTGAATACCTCGTCGGAAGCTCTACACAATATTTTTCAGACTTGGTTGCAATAGCTGAGAGGATTGAACAAGCCATCCTTTTGAGAAGGATTGTTCACTCGACTGAAGAGAAATGTTTCACTGGAGAAAGGAAAGAAAATGAGGTTCACAATGTCAAAGGTAGTTACAAAAATGAGAGAAAAAACTACCAAAACAAAGACACCTAGAGATCAATCATCTTGAAGACGATGCTATAGTGTAATTAGACTAAGACTAGTTTAGGCGTGACCTTAACGAACTATTGGAAATGTGCCCGTGTCGAAGAGTTCATTAGGAGAGATATGATTGGAAGATTCTATAAATTCTAATCAATGATTGCTAAATGATTTGCTCTTTCATATGTACATTGTAGCATAAGGTCTTTGTTATTGAGCTTTTTTTTCTAAAGATGTCAATGACATAATGAGTTTGTTCTTTAAATGCGTCTCTTATGTTAAGTTATATCCAAACATCCTGAAAATGGTTCTCTTTAAAAAACTCACAAATACACGTTTTGAAGCCTTACATGATCTCATAAACGCAATTCATCTTTTTTACCAAAATCAGTTTCCCATTGGAATTTTGAAAAATTGAACTTGCATTTATTTTAAAAATAAATTTGATGTTTATTTAAAATGATATTTTTGACATTCTACTTGTAGAATGACATATGAATCAAGCAACTCCTTCATTGAGGTGACTAAACTCTGAACCAAAGTGCACAAATAAAAAATAAACTTTCACCCTCACACCATGACCCTTGAGCCTTGTGCTTTAAATGTATACATAATAGTATGTAGTGGACTTGTTGTTCATAGACTCATGAAATGCATTTTTTTATGAAATTCCAAATCATCACACTAGATAAGGTCAAAGTTTATTGATCTTAAATGCTTGCGATTGAAATAAGGAAAAGCCATCTTTGTTATTCCTTTCACATTCTAAAAGAGTATATCTTTTGTCGTTCTTTTTTTAGCCTGAATAATGCTTTTTTCATGAAAAATCCCGACTAGGATCACACCTACACTGGGGGCAAGTGAAAATTTCAATGAGAAAAGATGAAAAAGCTGTGAGAAAGCCGAAAAGGCAAAGGAGCCCAAGAAACTCAAAAGGGGGCATGCCCAAATCACAAGAAAGAGGGATAACCAATACAAAATGAGTATGCCCTAGCAAAGCAATGAAAAGCAAATGAAAGAAGAGCGGCAAAAGAAAAGATGAATGACACAAAGAGTCGAACTGCTGATATTGATCCTCAGTCTTTGAAACCCTGGCACACTCTTTGAGCCTTATGAATCATTTTCTTTCGTAGCCAAAAACCGCCTACATTACATGCATGTAGAAGTCATTTCTATTCAAGCAAGCAATCTAGAATAAGAAACAATGCTCTCAAAATGCAAAGAGTAACTTTTCATAGGAGTCATGACATCAAGAACAAGTTACTCATTATTATTCATACTGATAAAATGAGTGTTCAAAAAATATAATTTTTCTCAAACAAAACCTCGAGTTTTTTCTCGAGCCCTTCACTTTGAAACCCATAAAAACAAAAGGTCATCTCATGACATACTTTCACCAATGATAAATATTGCCAACACAAGAGCAAATCATCCCTTTTCTAAGAAAAAATAACCAAGGAGTTGCAAGATTTCAAAAGCAAATTATTTTAAATTCGCATCAAAACAAAATTTGTTTTCAAAATGCAATATCAAGATTTCAAGATTCATTGTAGACTTATATTCCTTCACCAAACTGAAAATAAGAGTAATGAGAGAATAGTCACTTAACATCATTATTTGTCTGAGTTACTGATAGAACACACTTAGGGGTAATGGCTAGTACAAGGGGGCAACATGTGTTTAGAAGGAAAATCGATCCCTTCTAGGAAAAAAAAAAGGACATTTCCTACAACAAGACAAGGGGACATTTTGGTTTACAAAAGACAACTTGATCCTTTCAGCAAGTGACACCAAATGTTTTCTCGAGCCCTTCACTTTGAAACCCATAAAAACAAAAGGTCATCTCATGACATACTTTCACCAATGATAAATATTGCCAACACAAGAGCAAATCATCCCTTTTCCAAGGAAAAATAACCAAGGAGTTGCAAGATTTCAAAAGCAAATTATTTTAAATTCGCATCAAAACAAATTTTGTTTTCAAAATGCAAGATCAAGATTTCAAGATTCATTGTAGACTTATATTCCTTCACCAAACTGAAAATAAGAGTAATGAGAGAATAGTCACTTAACATCATTATTTGTCTGAGTTACCGATAGAACACACTTAGGAGTAATGGCTAGTACAAGGGGGCAACATGTGTTTAGAAGGAAAATCGATCCCTTCTAGGAAAAAAAAGGACATTTCCTACAACAAGACAAGGGGGCATTTTGGTTTACAAAAGACAACTTGATCCTTTCAGCAAGTGACACCAAATGTTTTCTCGAGCCCTTCACTTTGAAACCCATAAAAACAAAAGGTCATCTCATGACATACTTTCACCAATGATAAATATTGCCAACACAAGAGCAAATCATCCCTTTTCCAAGGAAAAATAACCAAGGAGTTGCAAGATTTCAAAAGCAAATTATTTTAAATTCGCATCAAAACAAATTTTGTTTTCAAAATGCAAGATCAAGATTTCAAGATTCATTGTAGACTTATATTCCTTCACCAAACTGAAAATAAGAGTAATGAGAGAATAGTCACTTAACATCATTATTTGTCTGAGTTACCGATAGAACACACTTAGGAGTAATGGCTAGTACAAGGGGGCAACATGTGTTTAGAAGGAAAATCGATCCCTTCTAGGAAAAAAAAGGACATTTCCTACAACAAGACAAGGGGGCATTTTGGTTTACAAAAGACAACTTGATCCTTTCAGCAAGTGACACCAAATGTTTTAGCAGTGAGATAGGGGTAAAGAATGATCCTCTCAAATTATATGACGAGACAGAAAATCTCAAGCAAGCAAGTGGGTTCTGATGGGCATCATGAAGGCTGAGTTGTGTTAACAAATCTGGGAAAAGACTTACATGGGCCCACTCGAGTGGGCTAAAAGCGAAACGACAAAGATGACCTAAATCAGAGGTAGCAGGTCCTCATCAATCAAGCAACAAGAAGATTAAGAAGAAATGGGGGCCTATATTTCAAATCAGGTAAAGATACATGCATATCATCTAAACTTTGAGACATCGGACAATCAGGCGCACATGAATCTTTCACTTTTGAGAAATTTTCAACCTGGGCAGGCCACCCATGAGAATTACGTCCCATGTGAAATCTTTGTGCTTTTCCACCTTTAGTTTTTCATCCTTAAGATAGTGCGCTTTCTAACCATACCTCCTTTTGAGTGCGCCTTCGAGCCCTCACCTCCTTTTCAAGAGCGCCTTTGAG
>Ga0325411_1004526_pt1 | contig 15575 bp, 10 predicted proteins | sample PopdelMetagenome_13_FD_206181 | JGI IMG/M metagenome (GOLD analysis project Ga0325411, IMG submission 206181) | Populus deltoides microbial communities from Bellville, Georgia, United States - Xylem-PdIQD-R4 | ecosystem: Host-associated > Plants > Phyllosphere > Stem > Wood/Secondary xylem... | reverse complement strand
AAGGCAGTTCACAACGGCATACACTCAACAACAAAATGGAGTGGCAGAGCGGATGAACAGAACTCTATTAGAAAGAACAAGAGCAATGTTGAAGGCTGCAGGTCTAGGAAAGTCATTCTGGGCAGAAACAGTCAATACCGCCTGTTATGTGATAAATCGATCTCCATCAACTGCAATTGAGCTAAAGACACCGATGGAGATGTGGACTGAAAAACCAGCTGATTATTCTTGATTGCATATATTTGAAAGTCCTGTGTACGTGATGTACAATACACAAGAAGTTAGCAAGCTGGATTCAAAATCCAGAAAATGTGTAATCTTGGGATATGCTGATGGAGTGAAGGGGTATCGCTTGTGGGATCCCACTGCCCACAAGGTAGTCATCAGCAGAGATGTCATATTTGCAGAAGGTAAAATGCAAATGAAAGAACATAATAGCATTCTAAAAGAGACTACACCAGTCCAGATGAAAAATACTCAGAATCATACTTCTTCTGAAGATGCACCCGAGCATGAAGAACAAGAACAAATAGAGTCTGAAACTCCTGAAGTTTGACGGTCAACTCGTGAAAGAAGACCACTGGCTTGGCACTCAGAATATGTTACTGAGAGCAACATTGCATACTGTCTTCTAACAGAGGATGGAGAGCCATCAACTTTCCATGAGGCTATCAAAAGCACAGATGTATCTATATGGATGACAACAATATAAGAGGAGATTGAAGCTCTACATAAGAACAACACTTGAGATCTTGTTCCGCTACCACAAGGAAGGAAGGCCATTGGCAACAAATGGGTTTACAAGATAAAGCGTAATGGCAATGATCAAGTGGAGCGGTACCGTGCAAGATTGGTGGTGAAAGGATATGCTCAGAAAGAAGAAATAGACTTCAATGAGATATTTTCTCCAGTGGTATGACTTACTACAATTAGAGTAGTCTTGGCGATGTGTGCTATATTTGATCTTCACTTAGAGCAGTTAGATGTGAAAACTGCATTTCTTCATGGAGAACTTGAAGAAGAAATTTATATGCTCCAACCAGAGGGTTTTGCTGAAACAGGCAAGGAGAACTTGGTTTGTAGGTTGAACAAATCTCTATACGGTCTCAAATAGGCGTCGAGGTGTTGGTACAAGAGATTTGATTCCTTCATAATTAGTCTTGGGTATAACAGACTCAGTTCAGACCATTATACGTATTACAAGAGGTTTGAAGAAGATGATGTTTTCACCATTCTGTTGTTGTACGTGGATGACATGTTGGTAATAGGCCCCAACAAAGATTGAGTCCAAGAATTAAAGGCACAGTTGGCTAGGGAGTTTGATATGAAAGACTTGGGACCAGCAAACAAGATTCTAGGAATGCAAATTCACTGAGACAAAAGTAAGAGGAAGATTTGGCTTTCTCAGAAGAATTATTTGAAGAAAATCTTGCGACGCTTCAACATGCAAGATTGTAAGCCAATTTCCACCCCACTTCCTATTAACTTCAAATTATCCTCAAGTATGTCTCCTAGCAATGAAGCAGAGAGGATGGAGATGTCTCGAGTACCATATGCATTAGCAGTGGGAAGTTTAATGTTTGCCATGATATGTACAAGACTAGACATTGCACAAGTAGTGGGAGCAGCTAGTCGATATATGGCAAATCCTGGTAGAGAGCATTGGAATACTATTAAGAGGATCTTGAGATACATCAAGGGTACCTCAGATGCCGCATTATGTTATGAAGGATTAGAATATACTATTAGAGGTTATGTCGATTCAGATTTTGCTGGCGACCTTGAGAAAAGAAAATCCACTACAGGCTATGTGTTCATAATTGCAGGAGGAGCTGTGAGCTGGGTCTCTAAACTTTAGACTGTTGTAGCATTATCCACAACAGAAGCTACATATGGTAGCTACATAAGCTTGTAAAGAAGCAATATGGGTGAAGAAATTTATGGAGGAGCTCGGGCATAAACAAGAGAAGATTCTTTTGTTTTGTGATAGTTAGAGTGCCTTGCATATTGCAAGGAATCCAGCGTTTCATTCAAAAACCAAACATATAGATGTTCAGTATCACTTTGTTCGCGAAGTGGTGGAAGATGGAAGTGTAGATTTTCAGAAGGTTCACACAAAGGAAAACCCAGCAGATGCTTTGACCAAACCAATCAACACTGACAAGTACATATGGTGCAGATCCTCTTATGGCCTAGCAGAATCGTAAGCAGCATGAAGATGACAAGTATAGAAAGGATAGAAGAATCACAAATGATTAAGTTTGAAGACTTGATTAAATCATCAAAGTCTTCAAGTGGGAGAATGTAAAGCCATTTAATTAGTTGGCATAATTGATGGGATTTGAGTGGGAGATGAGTTGTAATTGATGAGTGGAGGATGAGTTGTTAGACATATATTCCTCCTAAATTTATGACCATTATACCCTCACTCTTGCCTATAAATAGGCAATGCATTCAAGCCTATAAGCACACCACAAGAGACAAACTTGAGAGCAAGTAGAGAGAAAGAAGAGAGAGTGAAGAGAGAGTAATCCCACAAAGTTGTGAGGTATTTGTGAGAGAGTAAATGAGGTGTTTTCTCCTAGTAATAGAGAGATTTTAGTTGTTCTCCTATTATTTGAGAGAGGTTGTAATTCCCACATTACTTAGTAAAATCCTTCTATACTTGCCCGTGGACGTAGCTAAATTGGGTGAACCACGTAAATTCTTGTGTCTCATTTCTCATTTTATTATATCCATTGTCTTTTATCTTGTCGGGTTTGCATGCTAGTATCCTAACAATAGGGTGACAATTAAGGGAGACTAACCGAAAAAAGGGACGGAGAGAGCGACCAATAAGGTAGAGATCACCAGTGCTGTCCTAATGCAAATCGCATACATGTGAGATTTCATGTGGTTTGATGGTATCAACTCCTCCAGACTCATTGCCACTGGAGACATGGTTAATGCATATTTGGTAAAGGGGTTAACTACCTGCAAGAGAACAGACAATAAATTAATAACCTGTAAGAAAAAAATTGAATCCTAATTCTTATAGGAAAACAAAGGAAGAGAACAAACAGAACAGGTTAAAATATATTTTCCAAAGAACTGTAGGAACTGATGAGCATACCGTAGTCCACACAGCAACCTTCGAGGCAACTAGATCTTGAGGCAAGTTAAGAGTGAATTGAGATTCTGTTTTTTCTCCGAACATCGTGTACCCCATGTAAGCAACTCCAGCATACATCAAAGTACAAATACCGAAGCTGCATGGATAACAGAACCAAGGGAACATGAAGGAAGGAATACTTGAAATCACAGGCAGCTATTTTGAAAATAACAAGCAGGGTGGTCCTTGAGTAAAACTAGAACAAGTTTCCTACGATGAAGTAAGGAGGTAGAGCAACTTAAGTTACCATGCTAAGAGAACTGCAGGAAATCTGTTAGGCTGTGCCATGGAAGTGTAGATGTTCGGAAAAACAGCATGTCCTGAGTAACAATAACCGTAGAGACCAATGGCAACAGGAAGAGTTCCAAGATTGAGTACCGTCCCTTCGCTGTGAATGCCCACATTATCAATCAAACCAATCCAAAACAAGCACAGGACCACCAAAACTGATGCAATAACTCCACCAGCTGGAAGAAAGGGGCTGAAATTTAGAATTTCTCAAAACAAGATTGCTGCTTAATCTGATGAGCAGATTGAAGCGTTGCAGCCTTTTACATACCATGAATTTTTTTTTCTTTTCAACTTATTCCATTTTTAAGAAAATTGTTTCATGGATAGATGATATGGGTTAATCAAGAAGAAAAATGTGAATCAAATCATTTTGACGTCCATTGAAAAATGTTTAAAATTCAAAATAACTTAATTTCAGAACACCTACCGGAAATGTAACTAAGGACACTGAGGTCTCTAAGCCAAACAGTAGGAAGAACGGCGAGGGTGGTCATCAATGCAAAAAAATGGGGGGAATCCAACTCAAATCCACCCAAACTTATTTTTGCATTTGGAAACAACGAGGATAAATTATCACTCTCCAAAATTATATATTCAACGCAACAAGCCTGCGGCATATCAAAAAATTTGGACAGGTGACATTAGTCTATCAAATTATAAGGCTTCTACATACTTCACTATGAATGAAATTCACAGGAATGAAACAAAAGAGAAATGCATGAAGATGCTAAGGACATTAATCCACTTTAGCCTATATCAATGCCAATGGTGACAGAGTTGCAAATTTATAGCAGCAAAAAAGTTGTTGCCTTGGGTTATTATTTGTAGTTCATAAGTTCCATGGTTGTTTATGATAAATTAAACAGACGATCTATTCACCATTGAGTGACTAATCGCCAAATAAAGACGATTTTGAAAGACAGATGTCATTATGGGGTCCGTATGATTGGATCTTGGTTGTTGTAGAGGCTGAAAGCAACATCATATGAATCTGTGTTCACATTATAATTTAGGCCCTCCCATTCAAGAAAGCCAAAACTTTTTCAATTTTATAGGCTATCAATTTTCCGTAAATCGGATGCAACATTCGATGCAGCCGCCTACGTTGCAAGCAAGTGGTAGAGAAAATAATGCTATCAAATAAGATCCAAAACTTGGGACCAAAGAATTTAATTGGCCCCAGCAGGAATATAGGTTACCATCTTATTCTCTCCTAGAGGCAATCATGCTGAATTGATTAAAACACAGAGAGTAAATAATCCAGGAAAAGCCAGCTGTACTTACATACAATTCCACATACAATATTATCTGCAACAAGAAAAAACAAAGGCAAAAACGACAGTATCAGTCTATAGTCAAATTTGTAAATCAGTGCTTGATATAAGTTCAAAAGGAGAAGTTTTGCATATCAATCCAACATTATAACTGCAATTTCTGCTGGGAATGGAAGTTAAGAACTAGACTTACTGAGATGACAACGCGACCGGCGGTACCGAAGGCAGCTTGGCCAATGTCTGGGTAAGTTCCAAGTCCTGGTTCACTATCCAAACAGTCACGCAAGAGAATCCCAGTGTAAAAAGAAAGAACTGCAAATATGAGCAATATGGATAGCCCTAGCCATCCTCCTTCTTTAGCAGCATAAGGAGTAGATAAAATACCTACTCCACACAGAACATTCAAGCCTGCATTGAACCACGACAAGTACACAGTAACCACTAAATTAAACAATCCTTTTCAATTCAGCATACAGGTATTCAACTTGACGCCAAGGCTCGCAGATTTACAGTTAATTGTTAGTAAATAGTTTACATTAACATACAGCAAGAGGCCAAAAGGCTCAAGAACAACGAGGCAGACACATGTGCAGCATGTGCAAACTAAGCCACGAAAACATGAAACAGAAACATGGTTGTTTTGATGCTTATAAAGGGAGATAATAATGAGAAGCGAACAAAGGGTCCACGCCTACAAATCCTATATTAAAGGTCATAAACAACAAATCATTCCATCATATTTCAAAGGTAGTTTTGGTTGTTTGAAGATATTTATTGCTACAGGCAATATTCTATTCCTAAATATAGTCTCAGACACGCTAGCCATATTAGCTGACCCATGGAGACACTAAAAAACAAGATGTCACGGAGCTAAACCTAGGGCCATGTAAGCAAGTGATGACAACAAAGTAATAAAACATAATCTGTAACATCATTGGTTGATGAGGTCCCGGCAATTGTAGGGTCTAGTTAGTGTCAAGTTTGATGGCCATACTAATCCTAATATGGCAAGTGGCTCCATGGGGACGGGTAGGATGATTGCTAACAAATAACAATACTGTGTAAGAGGATGGTTTAGACAGTCGTGGCCAAATCCAAGCCGACGATTGTGTGAGGGCCATGCTACAATGGATGGTCTGGATTTGCCCAAGAGCGTGCCGGCCATTGTCCATTGCGTTAGTTTCAACTTACCATTAAGCAGAGCTTGTCCAAATGAGCTTTGACGAGACATAGGAAGCTCATGCGAAACCCGGGATAGTTTCTCATCCTTTCTAATGGATGATGACCTTCTTAATAGAGTTGGAGGCAGTAGAGAACGAGAACTACGCCTTTGTGGTGGAAGTTGCTCGTCTTCTGGTTTGTCTAGTAGAGGCTTTACAACAGTAGGTAACGATTCTGGTGTGTGTCTTCTTGTAAGTGAAGAGGAAAGATACGAGCTGCTTAATCTTGATAGTGTAGGGGTCCCCAAAAAAGTAAGATTTGGAGATGGTACACTACTGTATAAATCGATGGATTGCCTGAAACATCAGTTAACAGCCGTAGATAAGAATCTGGAACTAGAAATAGCAGCAAATGCATATTAATGAAATACATTAGGACTAATGGATTTGCTAGTTACAGACTTATGGTTCACAGATTGATTTCATTAACACCAGATCACTGCTCAATAGACAAGAAAAGGTATTGTAGAGTGTAGAGGATAAGATATTTATTTAGGTGATGAGGAAAATCATTCACTGAACCACTAAATTACAATAAAACAAATTTTTTTTTCCAAGCCTTTTGGTTCCTAATCATTATGAAATCAGTGAGCCAATGGCCCTAAAATGATCACTTTCCCTTTATGAAAGGCCTATTAAAGTTATCCCATGATCTGATTTCCCTGAAAACATGTTTTCTTTGATGAATTGAAGCATCAAGAAAGTCCAAGACTGAACATGACATGAAATTAACAGAGCAGAGTGAATGAGAGAAACCTGTAACTTTGAGGCCAAGAGGTGTTGTAAGAACCGGTTTTACTCTGCTGCCGATTATCATCGGCCAAAGATTCATCAGAATCTGTTCCATTAACATCTGCTTCACCTTCTCCATCTCTGTTAAGTTCCTTCTCTTCATCTTCTTCTTCACTTTCTATGTAAAAATTCTGTTCTGATACTGAATTCTTCATTTTTGCCCCCTCCTATTTCTCTCAGCTTCAAAAATCCCAGCTAAAATTCACACAACAAAACAAATAATTATTGGCTATGAAAAAAAAAATTAAATGGTAAAAAAATAAAGTTGAAGAGAGAGATGCTACGAACATCAAATTGAAATTGATCACTTCTTATCCTATAGGATTTGGCAGCTTTAGTTTTCTAGCATCTGCACTTCGCAGCTTTTTCTGACAAGTTTTTTTTTTTTTACTGAATAACCTAAAAGGAAATAAAAATTGTTAAGGTTAACAAAATCTTGGAAACATAAATCAGGAATAAACGCATGAAAAAGCAAACGCAGAATGACCATCCGAAAGAAAATCTAAATTTGAGAATGTAAGCAAGTTTGGAAATTAATATAATTTTCAAGGCAATATGCGTTTGAAATATTCAAAAGGAAGTCTACTCCGCCTTCTAGTCATCTTTCGTTGTAAAGGAAATACAGAAAACGAAAGGCAAAAGTAATGGAGTTTCCTTTCTATGTAAGAGGTTCTATTTTCCTGTCGAGGCAACAAAACGTTTAACACACTTTACAGTGAAAAAAAGAGAACGAACACAAAGGATGATTCGCAAACTGCGGAGAAAACGACGTTATCAAGATTCCTCGACTTTCCAAGGAACCAAACAAGGAGGGTTCTTAGAGTAAAAAGTCTTACGTACGTAGAGAAAGAAAGTTTTTGCTGCTTCTTTATTTTTTCTCCTCGTTGTTTCGAGATCCCACAAAGAGCTTATAAGGGGAGAAAAAGGTGAGTCGTTAGTATAGTTAAAGAGTCGAGAGAAAGAGAGAGTTTTCTCGAACCTAGGATCTGAATAAACTCGTGAAAGACTAGAGAAAGGCCTGGTTTTTTGAGACTCGAGAGAGACAGCAACGGAAAACACAGACCGAACCGCTGTTTTCTTCTGTTCGTCTCTGGTACTGTAATGGTTTTCACCCTGTGTCGCTTGCTTATAAAATTATAGCTGTTGTCTATGCTTCGCTCGGGTTATAAATATAGTTGACAGATCTGGTCTCGGGACTTGCCTGAAAAAAAGAGAGGTCAGGTAACTAAAAGTTATTGGATTAATTTATGGTTTATTGGATCAGTTTAAGTGAATTATTTCTGTTAAAATAATATTGTTTTTATTATTTTTAAAAAAATCCTTGATATTATCTAAACCGTTTCAATTAAATCATTTTAAAATATATTAATTATGTAAAAAACTTGATCACTATCTATTAATTCACTAATTGTGTAAAAAACTTAATCAGTATGTACAAAAACCAACCCCGACTCTCAAGATCACCTAATGGTTAAGAGTCAAGATCAAAGAGTCTACTTTCTATTTTTTATTATATTTAAAAACTAAGATTTACGTTGTTGTTAATTTTAAATAAAAATAAATTAAATAAATCCAAGCTAACACTCGTGATGCAATTTTCACAGTTTGTTCCAGATCTGGTCATAAACTTCATTTTCTTTTATCTTCGGTCCCTAGATGAATCTAGAATACGTGAAAATCTCACCAAATTAATAAAGTTAGGAGATTTCCAACTTGAAAAGCTTCTGAATTTGGAGTTTCCATCAATTATCTCTGTAATTTCTTACAAACACCCTCTCCAGGTTTCGATTTAGCTTTCAGTTTAAGATCTTTCCCAGATCTTGATTAGAGCATTTAACATTTTGAATGAGTAACCGAGAAAAATCCATAAACCTCAGCAGAATTATGCAAAAATCAATTGATTATTCTAAAATTCTCATCAAATTGTATTATGACACGCGCCGGCACAACTCAAGAAAGGATACAATTGAAACCTTATATAATATTTAACAAAGTTGTATCTTAAAAGGGAAATTGATAGAACTCTCGGATCCCAGAGGAGTGTCTTGTATTTTAGTCTTACAGTGCCCTTTTACTTTATATAAATTTTTTTCATCAAAAATATTCTCGAACTAATTTATACTTTAATACTCAAAATCAATTCTTTTTTAAATATTATAATCGATGGCAGGAGTGTTTTTTTTTATATAATTATTAACGTGGATGTCTGGGCTAGCTTGCGCACACCTCGACTAATTTTCCGAGACCTGAAGTTAACAATCATGTAATCCTTTAGTGGCCATTATATTAGTAACCACAGGACTCGAATTTGAGACTACAAAGAAAGCAAACCTCTTAATTCACAACGTCAATTTAATTGACAAAATCGCTCGAAGTAACTTGAAACCGAATTCAAATCTTGTTCACGCTAGGGATAGAAAATTAAGAAATAGTATCGAGTTAGCTCAATTGAAAAATTGTAGAAAAGATTTTTCTTAGTTTCCAAGGAAGATGGAACACGCAGCATTATATTACAGCTCATTGGAACATATTATTACAACTTGATCTCTCTTAAATTTGTTCTTAATTAGACTACTAGTGGGCAATCATGCAGCCGCCATAAGACAATTCCAGCAAAATAAATTGCGTGGAGTTTGCAGCAGAACAATTGCAATGCTGTAATGCGTCAATATTAGGCTATTGATATACAGAAAATGTTGTTCAAGATTGATTAAAATTCGTGTATTTTTCTGAATTAACAATACCCATATGATCATATGAAAACAATTACATCAATATAAAATAAGAATCCCATTGTACATGTGTGATAAAATGTCTTAATTCTGATCTATATTTACACGTTTTTTTTTATTTTATACTATAAAGAGAACTGTATATATTAATAATAAGTTGAATGATGAGGATCCATTTAGGTTTGAATTCCAACCTCATCGTTCATGCATGGGGAAGGATTTTTTAAATCAATCCTTTTATTATTAAACCTGACTTAATTTATTAGGTAATCAAGAAACTTGTGATTAGGAAATATGAATTCAATCAAATTTTCATTTGTATTAAAAAAAAATTAATTTGATTAAACTCGATTAATTTAGTCAGATCAATTTGAACATGGCTTGGTTAAAAAAATGATTTTTTTAAAAAATAAAAGTATAGAACAACATTGTCCGATAAAAGATAACTAACCTGAGTTAACCTAATAATTTATAAATTGACTTTGATTCGAGTTCTTTTTTGGATCAGACACTAAAACCAGGTATGACAACTAGATTTAACGTCCATTTAATATTATGGTAGCAGTTGTTTTTTAAAGTTCTTTTCACTTGAAAATACATCAAAATAATATATTTTTTATTTTTTAAAAATTTATTTTTAATATTAGCAAGTTAAAACTATCTGAAAACACAAAAAAAATTTAGACGTTAAAAAATTAAAATTTTTTAAAATATAAAAATAAGGTGGAGACTCGAAACTTATCTTGGATAGGTAATAACTAATATAATCCAGCGGTCAATTCCAAGTAACAAAAAGTTAGTCATGGTATTCCATTGTAAATTTGTAATTAATAAAACCCAGACCATCCCTTTTCAATTAATGACCTTCTTGTCTTTGGTACAAACAGTTTTCATCAAGTTATTTTGAGAGGAAGAGGTTCTCCCGAATTCAATAAACATATATGAGGACCTTCATTTATTTAATCTTTCAATTTCTCCAGGAGGATTACAAGTACAGACTACAAAAACGAGCAACCAATCAATTTTCCGACCGATCACATCAAACGGCTTCATTATGCAGCATCACAGATTGATTTTATGCACATGCTTTGCCTTTTACTAGCAGGGGATTCTCAGCATTGTGGATAAGATGCCTGTGCATGTGATTTCATTTCGGATAGATCAATAATTTCTTCGTTTCTCATAGTGCATTATTACTTCAATTATATAGACGAATGGAAGTTGACTGAACTAATTAGCAAAGGGCCCATGATGGGATGATTCGTCTGTCTTTGATAATGCATTTCAATTTCTTTTGTGATTTAAAGCGTGGAAAACTCATCTTGAATCGAGGGTTCAATTCGAAGAAGAAACTCAAAAAGATTTGTTGAAGTTGAGTTAAAAAAATAAATTTAAACGAGCCCAAGCTGTTATTTTATTTGAAAAAGAAAAGGGTTTTGTATTCATCTTCACAATTCTACGGGCGGATCCAAAAAAACTTGGTTAATGTCATTGATTTTGGTGTGTGCCAAGAGATTGTAAGAAAAAAAGGGTTCAACATACCAACTCAGAGAGCATGAATCCATGTAGATGGAGAACAGAAATGGGTATGCCCTAAATTCTATCGAGCGATTACTTTCTTGGGAGTATGTGATCATGATTCATGAGCATAACATTTTACCAGCACTTTGGCATATGGAATCAAATCGGCATCAAGGTGATGTCCATATGTCACCTTTCCCATTTGAATACTACAAGTTTGGCTGGCAATCAGCAATAATCAATAAAGTGCCCTTCACATTGCCTTTCCTCACACTTCGTTTTCTGCATGAGTCAGAAGCATCATCATTTGATTTGATGAAAACCAGTATGATATTATTGATGTTGTCACATTATCTACCAACAGACTCACAGCATTCAAGCTTATATAAAAATCTCGTGCTTATCTCCACGACACATTGCGTGATGTTAACATTTATAGCCTCACCTACAACACAAGATGTTCGGTCCACATACATGGAAGCTATATCAGAAAGATCCAATGAAGGGATCATGCGGTTCGGTTACATATCGCTGGTGTTTTTTGTTTTTTTCATCTTTGAGGGATGGGTTTATGCTTGTTGTTGCTTGAGCCTTGAGCTGGTGGTTTCTCCACCTTGTCATTTTTTATTTGCAATTATTGTTGGAGGGTTGAGTCTGTTTCAGCTATTGCTTTGACCATGATCGAAACATGATAAAATATATATATATATATATAGCAAAAAATGTATCTTGAGATTTGATGAGATCCTTGATTAGAGGCTACATCATTTTAATTTCACTTTGCTTAAGGTAGACTACAGACTACAAGTCTTTTGAAGTCTTCTGAAATAATTGCAAGTTGGTTGATGAAGACACAGAGAGACAAGAACGGGAGTGGATGCAAGAAACACGTTTTATGAGGAATCAAAGCATCAACTTAATTGTGCCTTCATTTACAAGGTGTTCTTGGATCAGTGAAGCTATCCACAAGTTTTGGCTTAAGAAACTGTTGATAACTGGTAAGATAGACCTATGCTTTTGCCCAAGTATGTGATCATCTCACGCATGATGAGATCTATGAATAGGATTGAGATGCCTTCATGTTCTCTTTCATCATGTTCGTTAAGTCTAAAATTATTGAATTGAAGTGCACAAACACTCATCCTTGGCTGTAAACAGTCTAATTTCTAAGATTTTGATCCTGTGATTCCTGTCATGTTTCACGACCCTGTCATATATGTTAAATCTGAACCATTGGATTCAAATCATGCTTAGGGTGTCTAACATCAAGTTCTTTATGCTGCGTGATGTCATCTGCACTATCCAGGACTCGAGGAAGAACCGTATTGAACATTAGCTCTGTACACCAACAACTACATGAGAAGAGCATCCATTAACCAAAAGGATGAACATTTGTGGGAGACTAGAGGGAGACACATGCCATTTGTGACTATACTTTTGATTATTAAAAAGGCCCACCAGATTAATCTACAAAAGTGCACCAAACACTAAGCAATATTCCAAGTGAATGAATCACATATTATACAATTCTCTTAAACCATTCCAGAAATAAAATAGCAGAAAGGTAAAAAGGCAAGTGCGAGGGAATCATGCAAAGTGGATAAGCCTCGCGAATTCTCCTGTTTAGAATCTTGTGACGTTTCCAGTCTATTCGAGATGAATCTTCGTTGATAAACTATGTCCTTAAATCTTGTCCAAATCATGTCATTTGTACATAATGCATTCCGCGTGTCAATCACGAGAACAGTTTTCTAAGAAAACTGTGTTTCACCTGTCCAAACTACACAGTTTGAATAATTGCCCTAAATCCATAATTACAACCATAAAAGCAACGATAGACATCAAAGGTAACAGTCAAAGCACTAACTATAGTGTAGGCAATGAGATCATGCATGGAAAGAAGATTGACATGCTTTTCTCTACTCAGCTTCCAAGCTTCTCTCAATTATTGAGGAAGTTCAATTTAGATGAATGAAAAACTTTCGTTGTATAATTATTGAAGAAAGAGAACGAACCGTATACTGAACTAGAAGACGTAAGTAGGCAGCATGAGTGGCATAATTATACTTGGATCTTAAAGCCATATATGTACACGTCTGTATGCCAAAGCATAAATGTACTCAATCTCCAAGATCTCATAACGCTGTCTTCCGTCCTCGTCAATTGATGTTTTATCTCCATCACGACGTTCTCAACGAGTGAATGGTTCTGTCCGTCTACGTTTTTGACAGACAGCTTTCATCATGAGAACAAAGCTAACCGTTCTTTGGTCTGTGATCGAGGGTCACCTGCAAATTTCCGTTACCATGCCATGTATCGTACCAAATCCAAGACTCATAAATTCTTTCCTGCTAACTCCCATCTACAATAGTTGTGAATATATGCGATCAAATCTCCAGCTCCAACAGTTACTCAAAACGGTTTTTATGTTGTAGATTGTAAATATGTTATCTATTGACCGACTGTATAATAAGACTGAAACCTCTATCAACAAATAGCAGAATAGCCCACATGACCAGAAACCTTGGAAGGATGTTCTAGGTTATTTGGTTTCATGAACTGAAAACAATCTGGTATGTACATTACATGACAAAATTTAACGTACAACTTATAAATCTTTCGTATAGCAACACCATGGCTTGGACTCTAGCGGGTATAAATAAACAGTGGCTTATCTCACTAAAAATTCCTACTTTTGTTGTATGTCAAAAAGTATGACCGATCATCTTCTTTAAGTTAAACACGTGATAAGCTTATCCAGAAAGCACTCTTGTTGCTTCCAGTCAGCTGTCTAGCCTCTACCTACATCAGATAATCGCATCAAGGATGAACAAACAGTAGATCCTTGCATGATGATAAAAATTGCATAAAATCCACTAATGGTTTAACAGGTGATCACGAACCCAGAAATATATATCAACTATCATGTGCAGTTGGGTAGCTCATTCCATCTTTTAGATGGCTTACTGCTGTGGGGCATAACCATTTCAGTATGTTTGGACCCAATACCTGATCAAAAGCAGATTCTTAGCAACTTATGGGATTAAAAGGGCAAAGAACAAATGGATACAGAGATAGAGAGAGAGAGAGAGAGACCGAGGTGATATTTTTGTAAACACTAAGGTTGAATGGATGTCGATAACTGTGTCCAGATTTCCTGGCCAACCATGCTGCCCGTATTCCTTCATAATTCTGGAAAAGACCCATTCCAGTTATTATCAATAACCACAAAAATTAAGCATGTTGCATATCTACTTTGGAATTGAATACTCACTTCAATGGTTGTCATATTGCAAGACATGAGGTAAATATGCCAACCCAAAAGAGTTCCAAATGTTATGCTCAAGCCAAACATCATTGCTCCAGAAACAACCTAAAATGCACTATGTCAGATTTCTTAATAAGCCCTGAAAACTCAAAACAGTCAATTTGCATGAATACTCAGGAATGAACAGGAATTAAGAGAGAGGATAAGCCAGCAACTACTGAATGCAAGTATTTTTACTAGTCCGTAAGAACCATTTAGACAGGGCTTATTCAAGACCCTCTACTTCTGTTTTAAACTGATTTATTGGCTGAATAACAGACCAAAAGGGTCATGGCTTCACTTTATTTTTCAAGCAATCTTGGGAAACATTTTTAAGAAAAGAATCTTAAGCGACAGAATGATCTTGGAAAAGTTTATACATTTTTAAATGCTATTCAGAACCATTGTAGCCCTGACTATCGCCCAAAATTGCCTTTACAACCTCATTCTATGGTGGGTAATTGCCATGTTCGACCTTGTAAGTTGCTATCCTTCATATGATACAGTCTTGCATGTATAGAATTCAAGTGGAAAAGGACAAAAGAGCATGGATAACAAATTATATGAACTTTTAGATCTTGTTTTTTGGGGGTTTTATTCTCTTATTCTTTTTTTTTTTTCCCCAGCTTCTCTTGCATACAGCTTGTGTACTTTGGTCATTCCCCCTTGGAAGTTAGTCTTAAATAGTTAACCGAACTAAACATTCAAAAGACTGCCATCAAAGATTAAATACCCACTCACAAAAAAAATCTTCATAGGAATTCTCCCACTGAAATTCCAGTTCTTCTGAGAAGCACAGCTGATTATCATGACCTGAGCATGCCAAAATCATCTATTGTAATCTCAGTCAATCAAGTTATATAAGATAAAGTGCGAATGAAAACCAGAATAAACCTACCGAAGAATAGATGCTTGCTATGGTTGCATATAAAACTAATATAAAAAAGGCCTTGTAGTTCCAATAACCAACACAGTTATTTATCCATAGACAATGATGATCCTGCCATCAATTTTAAAGTAAACATAATCCATAACTCTATCGATAATCAAGTTAAAAACTCATGAACCAAACAGTTATTGCAAAAAAAAAAAAAAAGATTTTTGCTGAACATACCATCCTCAAAACACACCTTCTGCAGACCCTACAATGATGAGCCCTGGGAGGCTTGTATGTAACACACTTGTCACATCGCCTCAGTTGTGAACTCTATCAAGGATTAATTATCAATCAGTCCAAAGTTAACCACAAAGTAAGAAATTCATTTATAGAAAATTGCATTAAAAAAA
>Ga0325411_1004523_pt1 | contig 15584 bp, 7 predicted proteins | sample PopdelMetagenome_13_FD_206181 | JGI IMG/M metagenome (GOLD analysis project Ga0325411, IMG submission 206181) | Populus deltoides microbial communities from Bellville, Georgia, United States - Xylem-PdIQD-R4 | ecosystem: Host-associated > Plants > Phyllosphere > Stem > Wood/Secondary xylem... | reverse complement strand
TGTGCAAAACGATGAAACAACACATAGTATATGTTGAAATTATACTGCAAGAAATGAAAACAATAGAAAGAAAATAAATTTCAAAAGTTGATGCAAAACAGACTCGTTTACGAAGAGTTAAGTTCGAATATGGAACCTATAGTAAATGATGTCCAATTGAGCTAAAATTTTAGTTATAGTGTGATTTCAACCCAGCTACAATAAGGTTTGATATACTGATGCAAAAACGTTATGAATCAGACCTGATTAAACCGAAATTGAAAATGAAAGCAACCGATATCCAATTGACCCCAAAATCAATATGTGGTGCAATAAGGACCTAGTATTCAGAGTGTCATTATTGAGCTAATTCCAAGTTGTTTTGATCCAATTTTACCTTGTTTATTTTTCTGCGATAGAAACCAATAAACGTCTTTTCTAACGATATTTTTTTTATGCTACTAATATATTTTGGTCAGTAACAGAATGAATTAACAAACTTGCTTTTTTTCTATGCCGTAAATTTAAGGAAAAGAAGAAATTAGACACTAAGAAATTTTTACGGAAACAAGAAAAGAAAATATCATAAGGATATAACCTAATTAATGGAGCCAAGCTCTGATACTAAATGATGTGAACCTCGTGATCACGCAACCCATACACAAAGACACCAATTCCCAGAAATCCAAGTCAGATTTGATAGGAGTGTGACACAAAAATAACTCGTACCTAGGCACCATCACTATTGGAAACAGAAAACCGCCACCCAACGAATATTGATTCGTAAACGAGAAGTATAAGAATAATGTCATGAAGCCAGTTAGTTGTTCTTCAGTAAGTCATTTTCAGTTCTTTAGAAAACCAAAGAAGGAAGATTATCTCACCAACGACCTCCTTGTGACGTCTGGCATAAAGAGATGCTTAAAACATGGTCCCAATGCTTAAAACATTTTCAGAGTGTGGTTCAAGAATGCTGTTCCAAGACATTCCTTTCTTCTATGGGTGGTCGTCCAACAAAAGCTCACAACTCAGGATAGACTTCATCGGTTTGGTATACATGGTCCCAATCGATGCTCACTCTGTCTCCACAACAATGAAGATCATAACCACCTGTTCTTTGAATGCTCCTATACTAAAGCGATATGGTAGCATGTTTGTGACAGATACGACATTCCAAGAAGGACGAAAGGGTGGGAGGAATGGATTCGATGAGCAATTGTTACATGGCATGGTAAAATTTTCGTCAATTTTTCTCGTAAATTTGGTTTCACGGCTACAGTGTATTATATCTGGCAAGAACGAAATGCAAGGATATTTGCAGGAATGTCTAGAACTCCAAATTTGGTCTTTGATCAAATAGAATGTATCATTCGTGAAAAGCTTGATTTGATGAGGAACGCTCTCCCAACAGATGAAAACATAAGGATCCAAAACGCTTGGAGGGTTAATAACATAGACTCTTAAATTGATATTTAGCTGGTTGTATTGGTATCCCTAACAAGTCTAGTTAAGTTGTTTGTTGTTTTATGTTTTCGTGCACATTGTAAATCTGGGCTATGCCCCTTATAATCTTTGTATATTCTTCTTTTAATATATCTGTCAACTTACCAAAAAAAAAGAGATGCTTAAAACATAATTCTCTTTCTGAAAATAGAAGCAATGAAGCAAAAAGCTAAGCGTACCATTTTTTACTACCTTCTCTGTCATGTCTGAGTTCTAACATTCTAGGGAATCCATGCTTTCTTTGTCAATGTCACTTTCAATATGCTAAACACACACAGAGAGTGCGGAAACAAGTTTTATTAATCTCAATTGTCTAATTTACATGTCTGCTTATGCCTTTATTTATTCTAACTCTAAACTTAAATAAACCCTAATGGACCCCCCTAGGTGGACTTATATGAGAGCCAATTACAATTGACCCAAGTAAGTAATAATAACCCAAAGACTAAGAAGAAAATAATAAAAATCTGAAAATTACTATCCTAAATATGCTATAATCAGATTTGTCACCATTAAAAAGTTCCAAATAGACTAAGAAATCTGATCTGAAGGTAGAATTAATTCTGAAGTCTTCTTTCCTTGTTGTAGCTAGGATGAATAAGGAATCCTTGTAAGAAAAGGATTCTGAAACATTTATGAATTCTTGCCACTTAAAGATCCTTATAGAATTAGAAGATTCCCAAAACAAGCTGTCATATCCTTGTAGGAAAAGAATCCTTGCCAGCTAGGAGGTCCACAAGTCAAAAGGAAGTAAATAACAAAGTTCGTACAACCTCTGTTGACTAGTATTGTGATGCCTTCCCTAACTCCGAATGACTTGAAATTTAACCCAACCTGTCTGGAGACTCCACGTAAAATTGCAGCCCGATCCAACAGTCGAATTGGGAATTATAATTATTGTCATAAAACTAGACAGTTGTGCATTTTACTCCAGAATTCAAATTTAATTATTTTTTCATTGCCTGGATCGTATCATTGATAAGTCAGATTTGATTTTTTTCCCTTCAAAGATAACATGTTGCATCACACAAAATACAAGTTTATTTTATAAATCCACAGTTATCTACTTTTCAACAAACAAAACACTTATATGATGCTTCAAATAACCCTAATGGATCGCCATATATGGGTTGGTTTGAGTCCACTTACAAAATTGACTAAAATAAGTAATAATAAAGCAAAGAGTAAGAAGAAAATAATAAAAATCCAAAATTAATATTCTAGATAAGTTAGAATCAGATTTGTCACCTGTAAGAGGTGGAATTAATTTTTTTTTTAGTTTTCTTGCCTTGCTATGCTTGGTTTCCTAGTTTCATATGGACAATTAATGAAGAAAATCTACCTCTTTTATACCTTTCAATCTAGTTTTCTTTGTAGACTGGAGAAACATTACATAATCATTCCTAGCTTAGAAAAATTAGATTTGGCAGCCCTCTTAACATCCTTTATTAACAAGGAAACTTTCTCCTTTGTTGATAAATATTCTCTTAAATAATAAGGAAAGTAATGGACAAAATTTCCTTGAATTTTAGGGGAAAATTTTGCTGATTAAGTCTTTGTGGAATTAGGAAATCAACCCCCAACAAATCGGATCTGATCTCAACATCTTAATTAATCTAAGCCAACTTTGAACCCTATGTGGTCCGAACCCATGTTCATTAATAGGGACCAAATCATACCTAAAATATATTCCAAATAAATTGTCTTTGCTACCCGAAAAAATCCAATGCATAGCCTGTCTTGATCTAGCCAAATTACCCACCAAAAGAATTTGGTCGAACCTATCATCCATAAAAACCTCAATTTAACCATGCATCCTAGGTAAAAACCCCATCATGAAAAACCCATTGCTGAACCATATATAGAACGGTATCAACAATTAACCTTAAACACATAACCAAATGCTTACTAAGGAATCCGAGGCTGAACCTGAACCTGAACCATATCACTTTACCAAGGTTTAAATACTTATGAAAATATAATTAAGCCTAATGGATCTACGGTAGTGGACTTATTTGGCCCACTTACAAAGTTGACCCAAAAGCTTTAAACTAAAAACCCATAGATCCAAACAAGCATTGGATTCTAGCTGAAAACAAATTATTAATTGAGCCCAAACAAGCCTTAGGTTGTAGTTAACAAAATAAAATGAAGCCCATAATATTAAATCCCTGTTTGATAGAAGTATGACACATAAATAACTTGTACCTAGGCACTAACACTATTAAAAATGGAAACCCCCACGTAATGAATATTGATTCACAAACAAGAAGTATAAGAATGACGCCATGAAATTAGTTGCTCATCGATAAGTCATTTTTTAGTTCTTTAGAGAACCAAGAAAGGGAGATTATTCATCAACACACCCACAAAGTGCGACAAACAACAAGTTTTATTCATCTGAATTGTCTAACTAACATGTTTGATTATGCCTTTATTTATACTGACTCTAGAATAAAACAAACCCTAATGGACCCCTTATGTGAACTTATATGATACCCACTTACAATTAAAACCAAATAATATAATAAACCCTAAACTAAGAAGAAAATAATAATAACAATAATAAATTCGAATTTAATTTCCAAAATATGATAGTATCATATTTGCTGCCCTTTAGAAGTCACATATAAACTAAGAGAATCAAATCTAAAGTTACATCCTCTCTAGTTTCTTTATTTGCAAAGAATTCTTAGCTGACTTAGAAACTTATTTAATGATAAATTCCTACTATGATAAGGATAGAATAATTGTTTCCATACACCATAAAAATTCCACATTAATATGAAGTCCATACCATATATGGAAACTATGTTGTTACCCATTAAATATCCTTGCAAGATTAAGTTCCTAAAAAAATAGTTGCCACATCCTTATAGGAAAAAAGTCCTAGGCAAATAGAAAGTCTACAAGTTTAAAAAAAAAAAGTAAATAACAAAATTCATACAGCCTCTATTGACCAGTATTGTGATGGTTTCCTAAAATCCAATTGACCTAAAATTTGAACCAAAGGTAGGAAAACATGTCAAGAGGCTCCACATAAAATTTCAGCCCAATTCAAAAGTGAGATTAGGAATTATCACTATTGTCGTGAAACTAGACAATTGCACATTTTATGTCAGAATCTGAATCTGATTGTTTTTTCGTTGCCTGGATCATATCAGAGGCTGAAGGAGGAGTCGTGTTACTAGGGTGTTGTAGTGTTGAGAATCTGATAAATGAAATAAACTAGTGGAGGTTGTTGTGATGTCGAGGAGCTAATGGTCTTACTGGTGACTCGTAGTACAACTGCTGATGGCCAATAGTTGATAGTGTTTGTTTTGGTGCAAAAGGAACGACAACAATGTGTGTGTTTGAGACTTTGTTTTGTAGAGGTAAGCAAAGGTGGGACTATTCTTTTTCGTTTTGTCCTTTTTTTTATCCGTGCTTTATAAAATCCACCCATATTTATAGGAGATGAGAGAGGGCTGCAAATCAATGGGGACAAAGTTGGGGTTGTACGATGTCTGACCTGTCGTTTGACCAAAACGACGTCGTTTAGAACCAAAACATGTTTTGGTCAAAACATTGCCAAAATGCATTGTTTCATTTAAATGAAATGGCGTTGTTTTAGTGTTCTTTTATTTAAATTAATTTATAAATCTTCTTTTTTCATTTCATCCCTGAATCTTGTTCAATTAGGTCCTTAATTGAAGTTTGATGTAAAGAATCAATTCAATTGCACCCTTACAAAGTTTAAAAAACTCCCCTTGATTTAAACACATTTTTTAACTTAGTCCTTGGTCTTGAATATTTCAAATTTTATACTCAATTAACTTTTAAACTTCTAATTTTTTTTAATTTCACCCCTATTTTCAATCGAATTAGGTCCCTTAATTTACACGTGTTTTATAGAAAGGTCATTGATCTTGAATTTCTTTAATTTGACACTTAATGTCCCTCAAACTTTGATTTACTTGTAATTTTATCTCTAATGTCACCCAAATATGCTTGGAAAATTAAATCTGGTCCTCTAAAATTTAAATACTCTCAATTAAGCCCAAATTAAGCTTCCAAACTTAATTTTTCACCAATTAAGTTCCTAATAAAATTAATTTGACTCATTAAAATTCTAATTTAATCCTTGCATTTAATTAATTCTTTTAATTTGACCCAAATTAATTCTTAAACTTAAATAAACCTTCAATTTAGGCCCATAATTAAATCAAATTTTCTTATTAAAAGTCTAATTAAGTGCTTAAACTTAATTTTTATGCAAAGTCATCCAATAATCCTTTAAGTTAACCTTGAATCTACATTGTCTTGCAATCTTGGGTACAATTGGGTTCCTAATTTTTGTTCAGAATCTCAATTTAGTTCCTCCATGCATTTAAAACCCTTTTGAGCCTATTCTTGCTAAGTTGTCAGTTTTTTTTTTTCATTTTATTGTTGCTTTTCATGTTTTCAAGTTATTTTTACCTTTTGTTTTTATTTTTTAGAGAAAGAGCTAGCATTTAAGGTTTAACAATTCCTGTCTCTTCAAAAGGCTTACATGATTTCTGATTTGGCGATTCATGAGGATTACTTTTAAAGGCTAGATAATTTGATGACTAGTGATTTACGATAACTCAACCACATAGAGTTGATCAAATCCTAAAGAAAATTGTTCTTCAGGTAATAATCTTCACTTGAAATTTTAAATAGCCCTTAACAATTTAATGAGATCTATAGAACTCTAACAAATTTTAATGGTAAAATCATTCTTGAATAATTAGAGTTATTGACATGCTGTTGTTGTTAATGATTGTGATGGTCTTAATTGTACATTAAGTTTATGTTCAATTTGATAATTTTTCAAAATAAATTATGTCTTAAAGTTTTTGAAATTTTGATTTTTCTAGATTAAAACAAAACAAAATGATGGTTATTAATATTTTGACATGTAGTAGCTAGAGTTGTTTTTTTAAAAGAAGAGGTTGATGCCTCCACCAGCGGCAATAACCTCGCTCACTACTTACCAAAAAAAAAAAACCTCACTCATGCATGCGGGCAACCTTGCACTACTACCTAGCACACATCACTAGTAAGGTAGCTGCAACTAGTAAATTTTCTGGTGGTCAGGAAGTATAGGTACTTCTTAGGCTCGCTTTAAAGAGAGATAAATAGAAGATGAAAGAGAAATGAAATCTAGAATTCACCAAAAGTGAATACAATATTTTCTTCTCGGATGATACACACACACACTCTTTATCTTATATTTCTATCGTGAAAGTATGATAAATAAGATTTCTCGTTGCAAACATGACAATTAGTAGGAAGCTGGAAGAAGTAGGGGTGAGCAAAAAAACCAACAAACCGATTAAACCGAAAAAACTGAAAAAAAATAACTGAAAAAACCGAACCATAAAAAAAACCGATTAACCAATTATAATTTTTTAAAAAAAATCGGTTCGGTTCGATTTTGGTTTCATAAACCTAAAATCAAAGAACCGAATCGATTTAGTTAAAAAATAAACAAAACCGAACCAACCAGAAAAAAAACCAAACCGAAAAAACCCATTTGAAAATCCAAAAAAACCCAAAAAACAATATAATTTTTAGTTTTTAATATAAAATAACCAAATCAAACCGAAATTAGTCGGTTGGGTTTTAGTTTTGAATTTAAAAAAACTAAATCGAATTGAAACCATTCGATTGGAACTGGTTTTAGTTTTTTATATACTTTATAAAATTTTAGTTTGGTTGTTTTTATAGGTAAAAACCAATTTGAACCAAAATGATCGCCCCTAAGAAGAAGAGGCCAAAATCTTGTAGCTCAAAACCTTATATGATAAGGTTTTGTGAGGTAGAATAATGATTCTAACCTTAGTCACATAAAATTCATATTTTCTATATTTTTTTAAAATGGCACTAAATAAAATTAATTATAGAATTAAATTATTATAATTTAATTGATTTAAAGTGTAAAATTCAAACTAAAATTTAAAAAATTACTCCTAGAAAATTTAATTAATTAAACATAAAAAGGTTTAGGATATTTATAAGAATTTTAATGGATTAATTTTTTTATGAAGTATGCAATATTTATTTATACAAATTAATGTAATTGATTATGCAGGATGAAAAATAGAAATTTAAAATCTAATGTGATTGTTGAGTCACTTAAGACCTTATAAATTCAATGGGATCCTATCCCACTAGGAGATATAAATGAGATTTCTTAAATTAATATCGTGGCTTTTCAATTTGAAGTACAATAGTAGGAGATCAATTTAAGATTAAAAACCTTATCTAAATTTAGTTATAATATATATATGTGTGAAATTAATACTTGATATCTCTACATGAATATGTGATTAAATCAGAATTTGTTAGCAATATATCCATATATAATATACTTGATGCTAACAAAATATATGAACCAAATTTCTTAGACCAATACTATAATGTAAGAATTGTTTTCAAACAAGAAAAAAGGTTGTATGTTCTTAAAAATCATATCCTCGTTATTCATGATGAGCATGCTGATGAGAAAGCTAAGGTTGATGAGGATGAGCATGTTTTATGTGTGAAGTTAGTGTCGGGTTTTCCAAAACATATACACATAACAAAATTATGATTTAAAATTTTTTGCCTGTCCCAAGGATCCCGTTAGATAATCTAAAGTTGTTTAGAGTTTGTGTGAAGATTATTCGATGCAAACCTCATGATCACGTGGTCACACAACCCATAATCAAGATTGAGATTTGATCTTGGAAAGCTGAAAGAGGTCTGATAGAAGTGTGACACAATGAAAACCTGCCCCAAGGCACCAACACTATTAGAATGAGTAAAATGACGCCATGAAGCTAGTTAATCTTCAATAAGTCAGATTCAGTTCGTTCAAGAACTGAAGAATGCAAGAACCACTCTCACATGTTAAAACTGAAAAAATCTAGAAGTAATAATCATCAAAGTTGTCGAAATTTAGGTTACATGTGTTTAAATAGTTCTTAAAAGTAACCCTAATGGATCTACCCTTGTGGGCTGAACTGACCCACATATAAAACTAACCCAAAAACCTAAACTGTAAAGCCCATAACCTGATCCAAACAAGCCTTGGATCCTAGCTCAAAACAAAGTTCTATAAGCCAAAACATGAAAGAAAATGATAAAAATAACTGATTTGTCATTAAATACCACCAACCCTTCTTTCATTGTGTATCTAGGATGGATAAGTGATGTGCCGTGAATGATTCGAAATCCGGCAACAATGAATCTGACGAAAATGGATGAAAGATGGGTTTGGTTGTGTTGTCTTTCTTTTGGTGTTTAGGCTGGATTATAGTGATTTTAAGGTAAATAAGATGGGGGATAGACTAGAATGATACTTTGATAAGTCGATCTGGACGCCACAAAGATCAATCTAGGATTTCGACGCCACACTCTTTGTGATTGAAGAGTGATAAGTCAGGTAGGGTTCTTCACAAAATCAATTTGGAAGAACAACTCGTAATTCTGTGAATTAAGTTTCAAATATTGGCCAAAAGTGCTTTATTACATATTCTGATACTATATTTATAACTGGAACATCCCTTCAAAGTTGGGAAAAATTCAACATGGAAGAAGTCAAGCCCAAAAAATAGACTTTAACAAACTGACCTAGACAAATTAACTAGCACATGTTTTTTGACCTTTCTAACATAAACAGACCAAATTTAAAACAACCATATCTTCTTACACAAAAGTCCAATGCAATCATGGTTAGACAATCTAGAAAGAACATGTTCTGAACTTGAAATCCACCTAGATTAGTCTTGTTTTCACATGCAATGGATGACCTCAAATTCAGGTTCAAATTCATTTGCTGTTCTAACCATATACAGCATCAATTCCTTCACTTATTTGCATATCAACCCAAATTCAAGTAGCCCAGCATCAAAAGAACCATTAAGGGCTTTTCCCATCTCCAAGTTTCAATTGTAGGCAAATAAACATCCTTGAACCAATTTCAAATTGATTGCTGATTTTTAACTCCGATGCAGCTTCAATCATTCCAATTTGACTCGTCAAGGCCCTTTGTAGTTGTTTCGCTCTCGCTCTTGTCATTGGACCATCTGAACCCTCTTGCATATTAGTTGTAGCTTTACAAGATGGATTATAATTTCCATGATGCACATCAATAAGGAATCCTTATAAGAAAAAGATTTTGAAACATTAATGAATCCTTGCCACACTTGGAGATTATATTGCAGGTCATTAAAGATCCTTGTGGAACTAGAAAATTTCCAAAACAAGTCATAACAACTGATGCGAACCTCGTGATCATGCAACTCACAATCAAGATTGAGATCTATTCCTGGAAAGCCGAAATAGGTCTAATAGAAGTGTGACACAATGGATACCTGCACCACAGCACCAACACTATTGGAATGAGTAGAATGACGCCACGAAGCCAATTAATCTTCGATAAGTCAGATTCAGTTCATTCAAGAACTGAAGAATGCAAGAATCACTTTCACAAGTTAAAATTGAAAAAATCCAGAAGTAATAATCATCAAAGCTGGTGAAATTAGGTCACATGCATTTAAATAGTTCTTAAAAGTAACCCTAATGGATCTACCCTTGTGGGCTGAATTGACCCACATACAAAACTGGCCCAAAAACCCTAAACTATAAAGCCCATAACCTAACCCATATGCTGGATGTTTTTCTTCAAACTATGCCGGATGTTTATGATAATTTATTGCTGATTGCTAATGTATTCGCTTACTAATATGTGTGAACACCTCTTTTAATTTAAGGTGCTCAAATTTGATCATGCATCTTGTATATTGCATTGAGTTGGATTTTCATTTAAAAAACAAACCTTTACATATTAAATATAGTAAAGATAGCAAGATGGGAAGCATTTCAAATTCATTGTTATTTGTTACTAATATATATTTAAGGTTCACAAGGATAGTTAAATTAAAAAAATATCAGTCTACAAATTTAATTAAAAAGTCTTATAACAAACTAAGCCTAACAAGAAAAATTTAAAGCCCGATTTAATGTAAGTCCAACAAATTATACCCAATAAAATTTTTTTACACAATTTAATTGCAAAAACCTACAAAGTAAACCCAACAAGAAAATTTTAAAGCTCAATTTAATGTCAACCCCTTTAAAAAAATTTGAAAAAAGCCCATCTCTGACTGGATTAGGTTTCCTAGTTTTATGACAAAAAAACCCGAATTTAACTGAACGGAATTGGTTCAGTTTAAACTAGATTTTAGTCTGGTCCAGTAAATATTTTCCAAAACCAATACAACTCAGTTTGATTGGTTTTTTTAGTCCAAACCTGATACAAACATCGTGATCATGTGGTCACGCAACTCATAATCAAGATAGAGATTTGATATCAAAAAGCCAAAAAAAATCTGATAGGAGTGTGACATAATGAAATCCTGCTCCAAGGCACCAACACTATTGGAATGAAGTAGAATGGCGTGAACACCTCTATGTGAGAGTGATTCTTGCGTTCTTCAGTTCTTGAACGAACTGAATTTGACTTATCAAAGATTAATTGGTTTCACATCAATTAACTTCATTCCAATAGTGTTGGTGCTTTAGGACATGTTTTTATTATGTCACACTTCTATCAGACCTCTTTTGGCTTTCTAGGATCATATCTCTATCTTGATTATAGTTCACGTGACCACATGATCACGAAGTTCGCATCCCTTATCTAGAATCTCACAGACCATAGGTTTTCTAAAAACCATGATACTAGATGGTGACTCCCTTTAATTATAACTTTATGATTAAACTCAAAACAACCTTCAATCTAGGAGGCAGATTCGTCATTTGACGTAGTGCACTTCATGACAAACCCTTTAATAAATCTCTTTATTAAGGTGTTATGTTTTTGTACATTGATGCATAAAAGTTTATAAGGCATAACATTATATATTTTAGGAAAACCAAACTACCATGATCCTAACAATATACCACATTTTTTTTCATGATAATTATTAAAAACATTATACAATTAAGTCCCTATATGATTTTTCTAGGTTTGGAAATATAATCTCCTATATAAATTATACTTTATTCCATCAATTTCTAAAACTTATTCATAATCGAACCTCTTGAGCATGGGTGATTTCATTGTTATTCGTTCGTTTAATTAAAAGAGAGGTGGTGTTGCGTCGTGGCCTTTATGGAAAAATGTGATGCAAATCTCTTAATCATATTGTCAAGCAACCCCCAACGAAGATGATACTTAATGCGAACCTCGTGGTCACGCAAGCCACAATTGAGATTGAGATTTGATCTTGGAAAGCTAAAATTGGTCTGATAGGAGAGTGACACAATGAAAAATTGTTCAAAGGCACCAACACTATTGGAATGAAGTCAAATGATGCCACAAAACCAGTTACTCTTTCATAAGTCAGATTCAGTTTGTCCAAGAACTAAATCATACAAGAATCTCTCACATGTTAAAACTGAAAAATTCAGAAGCATTATTCATCAATGGCTATCAATATTTAGGTTACATGAACTTCAATAGTTCTTGAAAAAGTAACCTTAGTGATTTGACCCACTTACAAAACTAACCCAAAAACCTTAAACTAAAAAGCCCATAACCTGATCCAAACAAGCCTTGGATCCTAACTGAAATCAAAGTATTAATTAAGCTCAAACAAGTCTTGAGTTAAAGCTAACAAAAAAAAACCAATAATATTAAATCCATGTTCTGTATGAGAAGAAGAAAAGGAAAAACAAATTGCATAATTGATTCAAGGATTATTTATAGCTTTCCATGTAGCCCAATAATCCTAGAAACTAAAGGAAAAGGTAGCCTCCTATGTACTTTTCAAGTTGTAGTAGGATTCTTTTGTTTTCTTTTTTGTGTTTTCTCTTCACCTTACAAGAAAATAAATAAAATAATAAATTCTAATACTTAAATGAAATAATTAATGTTGCCATGCATAATAGAAAATCCAAAACTAGTTAGGATTCCACAAAACACATAGAAACATAATAAACACAAAGCTAGCCAAAATTTTAGAAAATTAGCAACCTTGTCATCGAAACCTCATGGCCCAAAAATTATTGGATTGGGCAACTCTTGCACATGGATAAGATGTACTAAGGCCTCCTTTTGATACTCCAATAGACCCTTGAAATCTGACTTGGTCAAAACCTTCAAAACCAATGGCATTCAATGCATCTTTCAATGCTTTTATCTTGGACCGATTAATTGGCATAACAATTTGGAGGTGAAAAAGGTGAAATTGGTAGTCATTAAATTCATGGATTACACTGATTTGATGGGATCATAATGTGATTAGTAGGAGAAAGAGTGGAGAAAGGTCATTAACGTCGTGGGAGGAGATGAAAGTGTTGATGAGAAGGCGATTTGTGCTTAACCACTACTATAGAGAGTTATATCTGAAATTGCAGGGTTTAAATCAGGGTTCTAAGTTCGTGGATGAGTATTTCAAGGAGATGTAGATCGCAATGATTTGGGCCAATGTGATTAGGATAGGGAAGGTACTGTGGCTAGATTTATTAATGGGTTGAATAGGGACATTGCAAATGTTGTAGAATTATAATATTATATGGAATTGGAGGACATGGTCCATATGACAACGAAGGTGGAGAGGCAAATAAAGAGAAGGGGCAACACACGTTTTCAAACTAATTTGACTTCATCTTCCTTAACATGGAGACCGAATCTAAAGAGAGAAGAGGTTGTCCAGCCAAAGCCTTGTATGCATGCAACGACCGAACCACCTAAGGCTAAAAAGGATGCTCAAATGGATGGGTAAGGTAAATTTGAATCTCAACCTACTCGTGATAGAGATACTAAATGCTTTAATTGTTTAGGGAAGGGACACGTTGCATCTCAATGTCCAAATTAAAGAGTTATGCTTGCAAGAGAGAATGGGGAGGTTGAATCTGAGAGTGAGGAGATGCCACCATTAGAGAATGGGGAGGCCTTGGTTATAAGGCATGCGTTGAACATACAAATCAAAAAAGATGTAGATCAACAACGGGAAAACATATTTCACATTTGATGTCACATCCAAAACAAGGTATGTAGAATGATAATTTGATGTGAACCTCATGGTCAGTGATCACGCAACCCATAATTAAGATTGAGATCTGATCCTGAAAAGCAGAAAAATGTATGATAGGAGTGTGACATAATGGAAACCTGTCCCAAGGCACCAACATTATTCGAATGAAGTAGAATGACACCACGAAGCCAGTTAATCTTCAATAAGTTAGATTCAGTTCATTCAAGAACTAAAGAATGCAAGAATCACTATAACACCAAAAAACTTAAAAATTCAGAAGTAATATTCATCAATGGCTGCCAAAATTTTGGTTACGTGAGTTTAAATAGTTTTTAAAAAATTAACCCTAATGGACCCCTTATGTGGACTTATATGAGGTCCACTCAAAACTGACCCAAAAACCGTAAACTGAAAAACCCATAACCTGATCCAAACAAGTCTTAGATCCTAGCTGAAAACAAAGTATTAATTAAATCCAAACATGAAAGAAAATAATAAAAATAACTAATCTGTCATTAAACAGCACCAGTCCGTCTTTCCTTGTGTCACCACTCTTGGAAATTATGTTTTAGCTCATTAAAGATTCTTGTGGAACTAGAAAATTCCCAAAACAAGCTGCCACATCCTTTTAGAAAAAGAATCCTTGCCAAATAGGAAGTAAATAACAAAATTTGTATAGCATGTTCTGACCTATATCGCAAGTTCTTTCCAATCTCCGATTCACCTCAAGAGTTTCCCCAACATAAACCAATACCTCTTGGATAGTCTGGTAAAGTTTCAACTCTAGACAACGATTGGATTTAGAGTTATGTTCAGTAGCGTAAAACTGGATGGTAGAAAATTTTACACCAAAATACGAATCCAACCTTGCTTGGGTCATATCACCAAGCTGAATCGTATCATAATCGATGGAGGTAGTTGTGCTAATATAGCTAGTGAAACTATTGTGAAGAAATTGAACATCAAATTGACCTTGTACTTGGAGCTTCGGTTCCTAATCGTCCAGCCTGTAGAAGCAATCTCGAGGAGATGAAGGAGCTTCAAAGGCAAGTAAATGAGTTAATGATGAAGGGATATATTCGTGAGAGTATGAGCCCTTATGCTATATCAGTGTTTCTTGTGCCAAAAAAGGATGGAATTTGAAGGATGTGTGTTGATTGTCGCACCGTCAACAATATAACAGTAAAGTATCTACATTCTATTCCTAGGCTTTATGACATGTTGGATGAATTGTATAGAGCATTATTTTCTTTAAAATTAACTTAAAAAGTGAGTACCATTAGATTAGGATGAAAGAAGATAAATGAAAAATAAAATTAAAAACTAAACATGGTTTGTATGAATGGTTAGTCTTGCATCCATTCATTAGTAAATTGTGATTGTGTACTTTGATGACAACCTAATTTATAGTAAGAACTTCAACGAGCATTTGATCATTTGTGTAGTGTACTTAGTGTATTGCGTGATGAGAAACTATATGCTAATGTCAGTAAATGTACTTTTTGCATGGAGAAAATTATGTTTCTTAGATATGTAGTAACTGAGCAGGGTATTGAGATGGATGAAGGGAAGATTAAGGCCATCTGGGATTGGCCCACACATAAGTCTGTAACTGGGGTAAGGAGTTTTCATGGTCTTCCTAGCTTTTATAAAAGGTTTGTGAAGGACTTTAGTACTATTGTAGCACTTTTTAATTGAATTTATGAAAAAATCTGTTAGATTTAAATGGAATGATGAATAGGATAAAGCTTTTAATTTATTGAAGGAAAAACTTTGTTCGACCCTTATTTTAGCTTTGCTAGATTTTTACAAAAGCTTTTGAAGTTGAATGTGATGCTTCAAGTTATGTATAGGAGCTGTGTTAATGCAGAATAAGAGAACCATTGCATATTTCAGTGAGAAACTTAATGGGGCAGCCTTGAATTACCCTACATATGACAAGGAGCTCTATGCCTTGGTAAGCACTTTAGAGACATGGCAACATTACCTGTGATCCAAGAAGTTTGTGATACATTTAGATCATGAATCATTGAAGCACTTGAAAGGGTAAAGTAAGTTGACTCGGAGACATGC
>Ga0325411_1004522_pt1 | contig 15585 bp, 10 predicted proteins | sample PopdelMetagenome_13_FD_206181 | JGI IMG/M metagenome (GOLD analysis project Ga0325411, IMG submission 206181) | Populus deltoides microbial communities from Bellville, Georgia, United States - Xylem-PdIQD-R4 | ecosystem: Host-associated > Plants > Phyllosphere > Stem > Wood/Secondary xylem... | reverse complement strand
CTCTTTGATTCTTCCCATTGAGTGATTCTCCCTTCACCTTCTTGTTTAGAAATCTAGCATTCAGCAAGACAAAGACTGAGCTTGGGCACGTCTCGAAGGAGAACAGAAGAAGGGATACTTTTCATTCCTATGTGGTAACGAAATCCATACTGATGAGTCCATTATTCCATATTGGTTAGGAAACAAGGGCCTTGGTTGCTTATATGGCACCAAGGACATCTTTTTCATTGAGGTATCTTTTAAGAGACAAAATTAACTGGAAGTCATGTGGGATAATACCTCGTGGCGGGCTTACCATGCTGCCGATATGGACACACCCCATCAGTTGGCGCCGTCTGTGGAAATGAGTCATGTGCTCTACCCAAGCCCCTCGTCTGGGGAGCTCTGATGAGAACCATTATCCCACATCGGTTAGGAGACGAGGACCTTGGTTGCTTATATGACATCAAGGACATCTCTCTCATTACGAGACTTTTTTAAGGGATAAAATCCACTAGAAGCCATGTGGGACAATACCTCATGGTGGACCTACCCTGCGGATATGGACACACCTCATCACATACCAACGTTAACTACTAACATTGTGAAACATTGAGTCTAACATGTGGCAGAAAAATGATGTAATTACTTATTAAATAAATAAACATATGTGTCGCACGTGTGCGGCGTAGCTGGCGAAAACATCCACCCTCAAAATCTATCTTATGTGGCAAATATGGGGAGACAAGGAATTCTTATCTTTTATTAGTGGAAAAATGGAATGGAAGTCACCACCTAGTATGTTGGTCACTAGAAACCCTAACTGGTCTCAGAGATCGGGTACGGGGATTGGTTGCGTAAAGGGAAGGTATAAGCACTCCAAATACGCCCTACCTAAGGTAGGCTGCATTGCTTTAGTGTCTGATAAAATCTAAGATCTTGTTGTGTTTTCTAGTTGTTGATCCGTCTATGGTTTAAGAAAAGTCCTCCTCGGTAAGGAGATCCTTATCTTATCGGGTAATTCTGACGTCGACAAAACAATTTAATATCTGGAATACGTCTTACATATAAGGTCGTAACCCCAGATATTATAAGAAAACAAAATGATTTTTTTTGGAATTTTTTGAAATATTGGCCTAGTTTTCGTGACTTTAATAAACTGGTTATTAAAGCCAAAATGCATGCTAATACATATTTTTGAAATTTTCTTTGTTATATGAAAATACAATATGATTTTTTTTATTTTTATTTTTGAGAGACTTGGCCGTATGCATGAAAATAAATTTTTTTAAAATGTTTTGACTAAAACTAGGTATTTTAATACCGGATTTGTATCTTTACAGTATAAAAATACAAACCAATATTGATCAAAATGAAATAAAAAATTTACGGAAAATCACATATCTTTTTTTGAAATAATTTTTGAAGAAAATATTTTTTCGGGCTGAGACCAGCCCGACCCATGTGGCTGGGCTAGACCCAGCAGGCCTAACCGGGTCACTGGCCCAAACCAGTGACCCGGCTGGGCAAGAAATCAAGCATGCAATCCCCTTTTTACTGTTCAAGTGAATTATAATTCACTTGAACAGTAAATAACAACAACGAAAACAAAACTGTATGTTGTAATCAAAATGCAAAGTAAGAGAAGCTTACCTGGTAACTGAGACCAACGAAACTAACGATGCTAAAACTTTGGCTAACGATCAGTAGTAACTGGTTCTGATGAAGACGATGACAGCACTGGTTTGGTCTCTACGATTTTCTATGCTTACATTCTTTCCTTCTGCTCGTTTCTGTCTCCCTCTCGTGCTGCTTCCCCTCTCCCTCTGTTTTTTCTTTTTCTCTTCTCCACCCACGTTCACTCTCTCTGTTTCTCTCCTTTCTTTCTCTTCTTCCCCTTTTTTCCTGCTGTCTCGTTGCTTTCCTCCTCTGTTTCTCTGGTGCAGCTGGAGGCGAAGTTGTTGCTTGGAGACAAAGACGATGGTGAAGCTGATAGGTCGAAGCTCTCTCTTCTTCAGTTCTTCCTCTATTCTTCCCTCTCTCTGTTTTTTGCTTTACGTGTATTTTTAAATCTTTTTCCCTCCCTCTGTTTTCCTTATGCTTTCTCCATTTCTCCACCCCCCCGGGTCCCCTTTGCTCGGTCTCTCCTCTGGCTTTTACAGCCAGCGAATGCATGCGTTATTGCATGAAAATAGTAACGGCCGGCGTGCATTAGCTGTGAAACGCTCCCCATAACTGAAGCAATCTGCGACTTTTGTTGCTGAATCAATTCCTCTGTCTGTTGAAACGGCTTCTGAAGAAGAGAATGAATAGTGCCTCTGAAACGACACCGTTTTCTTATTCAAAATGTATATTTTTGATTTGGTTATTGGAGTTTTGTATGTTTTGTAATCAAGCTCCCCGGATAAATTATAATTAGACCCCTTGATTTTAGCGCCTTTTCTGATTTAGTCCTTGGTTTTGGATTGTTTCAATTAAGTCCTTAATTGACCATTAAACTTCAATAATTATGTAATTAACCCCCTGATTTGACCAAACCAACTCTTCAAAATTATAATTGGACCCAGAACTTTAATTTCTTCCAATAAAAGCCTAAATTGACTTAAAAAATCAATTTTCTTACAATCAAACCCTCCACAAATTCAATTAAACATTGGATAAAACTTAATTGAGTCCATAAACATCTGATTTTGAACTTTTCTTACTTAAATTGAATTTTCCTTATCAACAGGGTTTTTACTGTCAAATTTTAATTTTTGTATTTCTGAACCTCCTCAACCAATTCCTAGCCATTTTATGGTAGTTCCAGCATCCTTTTCTCACTTCTATTTTTTTTTATTCCTTCTGAATATATTTTTTTGATGTGTATTTTTTTGTATTTTTTTTATTTTTTGTGGGGAACCCAAAAATGGGTAACAACAAATACCCCCTCTTTACAATGCTTACGAAGCAAAAAACATCATCAATGTCTTGTATAGTAAGCTTGTAAAGAAAAAGAAAAATAAAATGATCTTATTATCTTGGACGACCTACCTCTTTTGAAAAAAATTGGTCTACTTTCACGGGCGACCTACCCACACACTTACTGGTCTATTTTCACGGGCGACTTGCCCACACATTCACATTGGTCTATTTTCAGGGGCGATCGACACACACTCACACGGTTTATTTTCATGGGCGACCTGCCCTCACACTCACAGTGGTCTATTTTCACGGGCGGCCTACCCACACATTTTCATCCTGGTCTATTTTCAGGGACGACCGGCCCACACACTCACACGGTCTATTTTCATAGGCGACCTGCCCTCACATTCATAATGGTCTATTTTCACGAGCGACCTACCCACAAATATTCATCCTGGTCTATTTTCAAGGGCGACTGACTCACATGTTCACACGGTTTATTTTCATGGATGACCTGCCCTCTCACTCACATTGGTTTATTTTCACGGGCGACCTACCCACACATGTTCATCATGGTCTATTTTTAGGGGCGACCGGCCCATACACTCACACGGTCTATTTTAATGGGCGACCTGCCCTCACATTCATATTGGTCTGTTTTCATGGGCGACCTACCCACACATGTTCATCCTGGTCTATTTTCAAGGGTGACCGACCCACATGTTCACACGGTCTGTTTTCATGAGCGACCTGCCCTCTCACTCACACTGGTCTATTTTCACGGGTGACCTGCCCACACATGTTCATCATGGTCTATTTTCAGGGGCGACCGACCCACACACTCACACGGTCTATTTTCATGAGCGACCTGCCCTCACATTTACATTGGTCTATTTTCACGGTCGACCTACCCACACATTTTCATCCTGGTCTATTTTTAGGGGCGACCGGCCTACACACTCACACGGTCTATTTTCATGGGCGACCTACCCTCACACTCACATTGCTCTATTTTCACGGGCGACCTACCCACACATGTTCATCATGGTCTATTTTCAGGGGTGACCGGCCCACACACTCACACGGTCTATTTTCATGGGCGACCTGAGATCCCATTTGGCAATCTAGAACCAAAATCTGTGTGGTTAGGCTAAACTGAGATCCTTTCTGGCGATCCCCTTTAACCTGAACCAAAATCTATATTCTTCCTATTGGCAAGGTTTGAACTTGCTTCTTTCTTCTTCTTGTTTTTTTTTCTTGAAAATTTCCTAATGGTAGGGTTCTTCTCATTTTTCTTTCCGTTCCAGGTTCATAAAAATGATTCTCTTTTATTATCAACTCAATGATTCTTTTTTTTTCTTTCAATTTTGCTGGACTTTTTTTTTGAGGATTTTCCTGTAACAAATAAAAATATGTGTGCAATACTTTGAGGTTAGATGACATGCATGCATCCTTACCTGATTTGAAATATAGGTCCCCCCTCTTTGATGTTCCATCGTTATAAGGTGCCTTTGTTTGCTAACCAAAACCTTCTTTGCTCTTTCCTTGTACTGGCCTGTTCATGTGCTAGTCATCCACTCCACCGTAAATGCAGCGCCTATCCTAGGTTGTCTTTGATGATTACTGGTTTCACTGTTTATCAAGCTTGACAATGCCCCCCCAAGTGTGGTGTTGCTTAATTCATCACGAAGGAGCTTAACAAATCATTCATCTCCTGGATTCTCTTGAGAATCGTTCTTTGATTAGCTGTGTGAATCCTACCAGCACTCATCAAGAAGTTTTCTAGTGTCGCCTTCATCTTAAATTGCTAATCAGCCATTCACTTGCCTTTAGTGCTCGTTCATCTGATTATCTTTCTTTGAACACTATTGTCCCCAGTTTCACTGATTCATTATTTAATCATTTTTTTACCCCTAGCTGATCTGAATACTACTTGTTTTCCTTCTCAGGTCCACTGTATTGCCCCCAGCTGCTCAACTTTTCAAGAAGTGTCGAGAAGTATTGATGTCACTTCTGTCAAGATTTTGCAAACTTGATCGGTGCTCTTTTTGTTTGATAATCTTTCTTGTTCGGGAATCAACTCTCATTTTTCAAAGATCATGTCTATTTCAAAGTCTAATTGTTGAAATGAAATCAGAGAGATGTCACTATTTTTTTTTTGAAATTCAAGCTTCTATGGTCAAAGACCCAACACTCGCCATTCAATAGATGAAGTCCTTTGAGTATCTTGTATTTTGAAAACAAAAATTGACCCGTTGAAAGATTAAAATGGCTTTTTTCCTTGGTTCTTTGTGTTAATTATAATCTCTGTTCTTGAGTATATCTTTTGATAGTCTGTGATGAGGTGACATTTTTGTGAATTTCAAAAACAAGATGCTAAAGTCAGAACTCAAGCTTTATCAAGAAAGGTTGTTTCTTTTTTCTTAGCACTTATTTTATCAGCATGCATAATAACAAGTAGCTTAATCCATGAAGCCATGACTCCTATAAAAAAAAAAAACTCTTCAAGCTTTGAAAGCGCCATTTATCGGTTCAAATTGCTTACTTGATTGAAAATGGCTTTTAAAAGTAAGTAATGTAGGCTATGATTTATGGCTATGAAAGAAAGGAATTTACATGCTCAAAAGGTGTTTGAGGTTTTCAAAAACCTAGGATCAACATCAATTATTCATCATTACTCTTTCTCTTGTTGTCTTTGTAGAGAAAGTGACATATAACCTTATTAAGCTCAAATATCATAATTCTTTTAACACAAGTCATAATGCAAATCCAACTTTTTCTTTGATGAAATATCAATCTCAATCATCTGATAATATCAGGAGCTTTATCCTGGATGCCAAAAGTCATGTTTGTAGCTTAGTTTTTTTTATTATTATTATGGTATCGACTTTTGACATTTATTGTGTCTTTCCTTGATTGAAACTTCTTTTGTCTTTCCTAGACTCAATAGGCATTCTCCTTCCTTCATCTCTGCCTATAGGTAATTTTATTTTTATTTTTATATATATGGCTTTCACATAGCCTTTCTTACAGTTTTCTAACATGGCCCCAGTCTAGGTCTTCTTTCTTTTAACTCTCTCTCAAACGTTGGACTTTTGTTCTAAGCCTTCCCTTTCACTTTTATCTTCTCTTATTTTTCCCCAGTGTGAGGTGTGATCCTGGTCAGGGTTTCTTTTGAAAAGAATATTCTATCAGGCTCAAAATGGGATTGCAAATGATATATTTCTAGTATTGTGAAAGATAAAACAAAGATGGCCTTTTCTCATTTCAAGCAAGGTTGGTGTGAACCGATAAATTTTGACCTCGTCAAGTGTAATGATTTGGACTTGCAAGAACCTTGATTCGTGAGTCCATAACTACTGAATCCATTACATGTCATTATACATACTACTAAAACTTAGCTAAATGGTGGGTGATTCAGTTTCATGTGTGAGCTTAAAATTTCTTTGGGCACCCCATATCATTTTAACTAGCATCGAGTCATTTCTGAAATCAAAATACTTTTAATCTTTCAAGATTGATTAGCCTTAATTGCATGTTGGAGTTCGATCAAAATATTTTGTCAAAAATAAAATGATAAACATCTCCTAACTTCAAAACAACAAAGAGACAAAGAAAAAACATGTTTTGTTAAAGAATGAGATGTGATCCCAAAACAAAATGTAAAATGACAAAATTCCATAATAATATAATTGACAATTCATCGCCATTCTTCGACCAGCTTTCTTAGCAAGCATTTTCAATCACTTGTCATTCTGAAGATGTTCGGGGGACAATATAGCCAATGACATCACCTTTCACAAACTCAACTTGCCTCTTGCTCATCCACCTCCAGAGTCATCTCTCATCATTGTTCTAGAATCCATGACAAAATCTTTAATCTTTCCCCTCTTTATAGCCTTTTCAATTCTTTCAGCAATCCTCACAACTTCATGGAAATGTTGAGCCGAGCTTCCTATTAAATGCGCATAATAAGGGGATTGAAAGGTGTTGGCAAACAACATCACCATTTCTGTATCTATCAGTGGAGGTTGAACATATGTTGCCTTATCTCGCCATCTTTGCACGTATGAGCTCACAGACTCTTGGTTTTCCTTCTCCATAGACATTATGATGGTTCTATCAGGAGCAATTTCAAGATTGAACTTGCACTGCTTAAGAAAAGCCTCCACCAAATCTTTCCATTTCTTAACTTTAGCATTGTCTAGCCTCATATACCAGCTTAAGGCAGATCCCGTCAGACTATCTTGCAAAAAATAGATCAACAACTTATCATCATAAATCACCTCAGCCATTTTATTGCAGTAAGATTGAAGATGAGTGTTTGGACATTCCAATCCAGTGTATTTGATGAAATCTGGTATCCTAAAATTCTTTGGTACTATGATGTTTGGTACCAAACACACTTCAGCTACTCGCATGGGATCAAACCAATCATTACCCTCAACTGCTCTTAATCTTTCTTCCAAAACAGACAACTTGTCATAGTTCACAAAATCAGTGGATCTATTCCCAGGGGGTCCATCTGCTATTAAATCCATGGTGATGAGAGCTTGACTTGACGGGATAGGGGCGATAGGCACAAAATGTTGTTCTGCTGTTGAATCTGCCCCCAAGTTTTGAGATGTCCCTGGGACGTGGATTGATGGTGTTTTCACAGGAGGTTGTGCAAAAATCCCCTTTTCATTTTTGGAGCTCAACACTTGTTTAAGCAGATCTGTAAGTCTAACTACTTCACCTTTGATGCTCTCAATTTCATTTTGATAATGGGCCTCCAATTGAGCTCTTTCTTCATTATCCATCTTTCAGATGTAGCAAATCTTGGATGGGGGGACCTATGTTTCAACCTGATGGTATGTATGATAAATGTATGAGTATGTTTCTTATATGATGAGCTCGCCTTTCCAAAGTTGACACATGGTCGTAACCCTAAGAATTTTGATTTTTGCACCACAATGGAAATTTTCTAAGTAACGGCCATTGTGTCAACCACAAGTCTTGAGTTCAAGATGCTTCAGGAAGGGTTTGCTTTGATGCAAAACAAAAACTAAAACACACAACCTAAGAACAAGTTATATTCATTAAGTGAGACAAAGGTTGGTTGACTATCTAGTCTCAAAAGGGTCTCATATCTGCCCAGTGACGATCTTCGTAAAGACAGTGTGGGGGTATTACAAGGAACAATTAAGGAACATATGCCCACTATTACCAAGTAGGCACTCAGATATGAGTTGGGTGTTTCACGCATCTGAACCCTGACCAATAGTCGTAGGGCAGATCGCTAATTCCCCACCTAACTTAGAAGCTTGTGTGTGCTTTCCAAAAATTAAAGTATGTGATGCATGAGACATTTCTATACAATGCATGATCATATATGTACATAAATTAAAGTGTGGAAAAATAAATAAATAAAATAAGCTTATTAACATAAAACACGCAAACCAAACAAAACACAATTATCAGACAAAAACAAAGATTAGTCCACAAAGTCCCCAGTGGAGTCGCCATTATGTCGCACGTGTGCGGTATAGTTGGCGAAAACATCCACCCTCAAAATCTATCTTATGTAATAAATGTGGGGAGACAAGGAATTCTTGTCTTTTATTAGTGGAAAAATGGAATGGGAGTCGCCACCTAGTATTTTGATCACTAGGAACCCTAACTGGTTTCAGAGATCGGGTACGGAGACTGGTTGCGTAAAGGGAAGATATGAGCACCCCAAATACGCCCTGTCGCACGTCACCAGCGCGGCATTGGCTTGGTGATTTTTCATTTCGTTGCTTGATTGATTCGTTGAAGTCGCCACCTATGATGAAACAAGAATCATGATTCTTGCCCAAACTCTACAATGAAAATTTTCTGAGTGACAGTCATTATGTCACCCACAAGTCTTGAGTTCAAGATGCTTCAAGAAGAGTTTACCCTGATGCAAATAACGATGGCACATACAACCTAAGGACAAGTTATATTCATTATGTGAACATGGGTAGGTTTTCTATCTGGTCTCAAAAGGGTCTCATATCTATCCAGTGATGATCTTTGTAAAGACAGTATAGGGGCGTTGCAAGAAATGGTTAAGGTTAGAGAATTGAGGGTGAGATGTCTAAAGCTGAAGAGAAAAAAGTAGAAAAGGGAAGGTTGTTTTTTGTTGTATTGGATTTTATTTTATTACTACAAGCCACAAGGACAAGAGCATAACATGGTTAAAGTTTAGTTTAGAGAGAGAGAGAATCACATCATGCTATGTTGTTGGTATGAGAGAGAAAAAGAGATGATTGTGAAAGAAAAGAGTGTGAAGGGCATGATAGGAGGAAAAAAAAAAGGATGAAGATACAATTAGATATGGAATATTGTGGATTGAATTACAATAAAAACAAGTAACAGCATGTAGGAGGGGGAAAGAGTAAACTACTTTTGCTATTTGCTAAGTTAACTTTTAGGCAATATGGTTTGTTTTTTTGCTTTTATCATTTTATGTATGTTTGTTTGCTTGAATGAATGAATAAGATGGAATTTGTTACTTGTGTTTTTCTTTTTTCTTTTTATATGGTTGTTGTTAGGCTAGAAAGTAGAGAGGGTTTTTTTATTAAATCTTTTTTTTATGTTTTATTTTATCATTAAGGAAATATAAATACTTTTATACTATATATTAAATCTTTTGGTAGCAATTTTAAACTCATTTTCTATTCGGCTTTGATTTTCAAATGAAAAACTAAATTCTTATGTTAATTATTTTTAGGACAATACTTTACCCCTATAGTTGGGGGAATTTTTTTTTATCCATAAATATCCTGATATTATATTTTCATATATCTTCAACATTACTAATTTGAATTTACTAGATTTCAAGTTTTTAATGGTCTTTAGTTATATTGCTCTTTGAATTTACCAAGTTACTAATTTAAGGTTAAAAGTTGCAAATCCAGAGGAGGATATAAGGTTGTGAGGGTGGGAAGTTGTTTAAATTATAATAAGACTTATAAAATGTTTCCTTTTACACTTGATGAAAAGTCAATTGTTCAGGTCATTGTTGCATGCAATAAATTTGCAGTCTAGTTATTGCTGCATATATAATAGAGTATTTTGTAAGTTTATATGCATGAGGTATAAATAATGTTTTCTTCAACTTTGTGTTTGATAATATGTTTTATTTTTTAAATTGTATTCATTGTGTCCTTTTAGATACCATATATTCAAGAAAAAACAAGTTAAAGTCTAACAAGTGCATTATTATTTCATCAAGTAGTAGTCTCGGTGATCGTGCTATGAATCTAAGTGATGATTATGAAAAGGCACCTAATGTAAAAGTTACCAACCAAGGCTTAACCATTAAGAAAAATAGGGCAGGCATCCCTTATTCGATAGAGTCTATTGCACACAAAGTTATAGCAGAATGGAGGGTGATCTATCTATGTAAATAATATTTTGTTGCATGAATTTATTTATTTGTATTAAGTTATTTTAAGTTTTACATTACATAAAAATGACATTAATGAAATGATTTTCAGGTTTACCAATATTAAAGGTGCACATCTATCATCTCTACGATGAAGTGGTTGTTTGAAGAACCATTGTTTTAATAGAATCAACTTCACGAGCATCCTAAATGAATGAATATGGTAGTTGCTTGGTGGAGAAAGTTTAAGGTTATATAATTAAATAATCTTTACTTTGAAGTTACTAGTTTTTTAAATTTTGAAAACTAATTAATGTATAAAATCAATAAAGAAAGTTTTTTGGTACAACGAGAGCAATGAGGCGATTGTAAGAAGAGTGTGAGAAAACCACAGTGCAAGTAGGTAAATTTATATAAATTAATATTATATTATTGTAAACTTATATTCTTTTATTTCATTGTCTTATTTTTGTTTAATAAATTTCTGTAACATGTTACGTGATTTGTGGTATGATGTCCATAAACAAACAATTAGAAAAGCTTACTCTAATGACGCTGAGAAGATATAAACCGAGGCATGCCACAGAGAGTAATTAGATAATGTTTCAACAATTTATGGAATTACATATTTTTAGAAGATGCTTCTAATGTGGTACACAAAATATAAATAAAGAAAGTCATGGTTCCATGAGCAAGCACCAGATGAGCGATTACATCTTTCAACCATGCAAAACGCCTAGTAAAAGCTTGTTGTTATTTTTTTTTCTTGAAGTTTTAATTAAATGTTTATTTATAAGACTTTTAACAAACTATTTAGTTTGCAGGAAAAACATCTTAGGTGTGTACTGGCTCTAATAAAATTATATGAGGAAACTTATATAAAGTAAAAGGATATGGGAAAAAAGAGAAAAAAAAGTTTATCGATACAAGAGAGGAAGTGTTCATTGTAAGTTTTTTGATATTTATCATTGTCTTAATAATGTTTATTTGCATCAATAATATGAAATGCAATTGAATTTAAGAATTTGACCATTTTTTTTTTGTTTCGTAGGAGATATACAACGCCAACATAGCTGTGAAATTTAGCGAAAACACTTTCACCCATCCTCACGATCCTCAATTATGGTTCGAGTTTGCTACAACTAACAATCTCGATAAGAGTTAGGTTTATGGTATGCTTATGGTATCGGTCCGAGAAATGAGAGCGGGCCAAACTATTTCAATTGTAAACACACCATATTTCGATTCAAATAAAGCATCACAAAACTTTGATGATGTAGTCTAGAAAATGGTTTAGGAGCAACTATTAGTTGAAATGCAGAATATGAGAACAAAAATGAGAGAAGATCTACTAGTAGAAATGAGAGCAGAGCTTTACCAAAAACTAGGAATTATTTGGATTAGATGAGTGCATTATTAGTATACCTTTTCATCCCCGGGACCTTTTGGTTTAAGATCTTAGAAATTTTAAAGTAATGTGAGCTTTGTATAAGTATATTTTGTTTTGGACATGCAATTTTGTTATGGTTTATTGTGAATTATGGTTATGTTTATTAATTATTATTGTTGTTGAGTATTTATGTGAGAATTGCAAGCTTGCGAACTATAACAACTAATAAAAAAAAAGTGAAAACACCGATGTATTCATTAATGAATAGGTAATTTCATCAGAGTCTTTGCACCTATTCTAGAACTTTTGAAAAACATACATGAAGTTTAGGGATTTTTGACATAATAAACAACAAAAACTTTTGTTGGCAAATTAGTTACCAACAAAGTTTTCTGCAAAAAATAGTTGGCAAAATCTGATTTTTTAGCAGGACTATTCCATTGCCTATTTCATTGGCTTTCTTAATTGCCAACGGAACTAAAATCTTTAATGAGATATTTTCTGATGACAATTTCCTATTGGCTATGAAAATACCGATGGACATTTTGCCTAAACTCAAATGAAATATTCCATTAATGTTTTCTAATTTTTAGGTAGTGGACAATTGCTCATCATGATAATATTGTTGATATAATTTTTGTGTCCAAAATATTGTAAGAGAAAATAACGGTTGATCAATTAGGTAGCTTATCAAGGCATCATTATTGATATCTAAATTGCTAAGAGAAAGCAATGACTATTCTATTTTTATTGTCATGTGTCTGAAACTTTATTTTTAAACACAATATCTTCAGTTTTTTTAGTTGCTCTAGCTCTTTAAACTTTAAAAGTTAAAGGTCCATATTGCCAATCAACCATCTTTGAATTCTCAATCCCAAATATCAATTTTTAGTGCCACATAAGTTTGATTGCTTTTATTGTGGCTGCTAGGGCTTGTTTGGTAACATGGAAAACCTCTAAAATACAGATGTAAATGTTGTACCTTATATTTATAGTGATGATTAGTTGGAATTACATAAATGGTGATGAAATGTATGCCGCGACTAGGTTTTGAAGTTAATTTTTAATATATTAGAAGAATACACAAATGCTACGATGTATTTTATTATATCATGTTTTTTATAATTGAAAAATGTGAAAATTCTATTCATGTTTAATAAAATAAAATTTTAAAAATAGATGAATTGATTAATTGTGAAAGAGTTGTTAATCTAATTATATATTAAAATATCAAGCCAATTAATTAATATAAAATAAAACTCAAAGTCAAAATCTACAGTAAATTCACTATGTATACACACACAAAACAATATGAACTGTAAGTTTTTTTTCTTGTTATTGCAAAAATCTTAAGACAACGAAGGAAAAAAGAGGGATGGAAATAAAAGATTACCAAAGCCAAATTAGGAGTCCAACAATGACATATACTACCTTGAAAGAAAGATCTTGACAAGATAATGCTAACAACGCTAAATAAGATCACCATTTGGTCACATAGGTGACTGCACTATGGACTATAAGAGTATTTTTTTTTCCTGTTGTTGCACAAATCTCAAGATAAGGAAGGTAAAAGGAGGGAGGGAAAGAAAAGGTTACCAGAGTCACATTAGGAGTCCAACGATGACACACATTGCCATGGAAGAAAGAGCATGGCAAGATAATGTCAACGACGTCAAATAAGACCACAATTGAGTCACAGAGGTGGTTGCACGCACCACCTTAACCTCAATGGTCTCCTCACATGCTGGCTTGTGCAACACACGCCCAAACATTTCTTCTTAATTCTTTTCTTTTTTATTTTGTTGCCCCAATTCTTTTATGCCATTTCAATATGGTCATAGATTTAAGACTTTTTTCTTTTGATTTGATCCCCAAAGTTTTGATAGCTTTATAATTTAATCCTAACTTTCATCATTTTTAAATTTTTTATTTTCCCTTAATTCTTTTATTCCATTTCACTTTAGTCACAAATTTAAGCTTTTTTTCTTTTTATTTGGTCCATAATCTTTTGATAACTCTGCAACTTAATCCTGAATTTCATCTAACCTACAACTAATTAAAAGAAAGAAAAAGAAAGAGATAAATTGTTCAATCAGGTTAACTTATTATGTTCGTGTCAATTACTCGGGTAGTAAATCTTGTGGATTAACTCGAGTCAATACAATATGTCATTGTCTTTTCATTTCACTCTTGAAATATTCTTTTATGATTTAATACTTAAACAATCCTTTATTTCAAGTTTAAGCTTGATAGGATTAGGTAAAGGTTGCGTGAAATTTTGTTTTTTTAACCAAATCAGCATTTGAATGGAGCTACCGATTTGTTTTTGACCCGCTAGGTCAAACAAGCCATATTAACTTTTTTGTTTCAAGACTTTTTAACGCTTGTGGTGATCGATTAATTTGTTCTAATATACTGGTCAAGTTTGTAATCCTTATTTTAAATATTTCTTTGCCTGTAGAAAAAATAACGACACTTAGTTTTTTATATAATAATTGACTTTTGATTTGGCTCGCAACAAAGTGGGGGCCTTGAACCGGTGAACGAGCCTACTATTTCTTCTGAAAGAAAAAGATGTATGAGTATGCAAATACTTAACACCCACTTTTCTTTAAATATATGTGTTTTTAGCCTTTTTTTTTAATTTATCTAAGAAGTTATTTTTTCTCATCATGAACAAAAAGAATTTTTTTTATATATATATCATACAAATACATTTTACCTATATCAAATATAAAAAATATAAATATAAATTGCAACAATCTCTTTGAAACATTATAAAAATATAAAATATTTTTAAAAATAACTACTATTTGAAAAAAAAAGTGAAGAAATAATTTGAAAAAATTGGAGAAAGAAAGAGGGTATTAATTTAAATTGAAATAAAAAACTAATAGAAATTAAAAAAATACATATAAAAGAAGGAGCATTAATTACAAATTTTGAAAAAAAAGAAAAAGAGAGAGGCTAGGTATTGTTGGATCTAGTAGGCAAAGCTTGCGTGTATGACCAACTACTCGATTCTAGGTGTGCTTGGGCTTAGAAACCTAAGCCCCTGTGCGAGGGCTTATTTTTTTTCTATAGTAAAGGGTAGATAACACATTGTTTGTCCTTTTTTATTTTTAAAAAATAAAAGTGAACGATGCATTGTTTGTTGCGATAGAGAACGCGTTGTCTACTACCCAGGTTGAGGCTATCAAATGATTTAAAATGAGTTTTTAGGCCAGAAGTTGAAAACGCCTAAAAACTCATTTCAAATCATTTCTTCATATAAAAACACTTAAAAAACACTATAAAAGCTAAAAACAAAACCTATTTATGACCTTAGGATAGCAAAAAAGGTTAAAAATCTTAAAAACAATTAAAAACCATAAAACTTCCTAAGCCCTCATCGACTTCTTCCAATAAGTTGAAGGCTAAAAAAACCACCATCGAACTCTAGTCGTTGAATGAATCTTTGATGCTAATGTTGGCTATTTTGGTTGCCAAAATCATGGCCACCGATAATTTTCTTTATTTTTAAGTTTTTTTTTGACAACTTTCTCTTTCCTCTCTCAAACTTAAAACTAAAAAATAAATAAAATAAAATTTTGAATTAAAATAAAAATTGAATTTTTTTTAGGATTAGCCATGCATTTTCTTTGTGTTTTACATTTTAGTTTTTTATTTTTTAATTGATCTTTTTATCACAATGTCAAGCTTAATCTCATCTAATTAAATCCTAAAAGGATTCAATAGAAAAATACAAAAAAAAATTTAATGATAAAAAAAAGAGATAAAAAATGAAAAAAAAAAGAGTTACCTAATTATTCAAATAAATAATTAAGCGCCTGGGATTTTACCCAAATCTTTTAGTGTATTAGTAGATAGTAAATGAGCACTCCTTACATCACTTTACTTTCCAACATTTTTCTTT
>Ga0325411_1004520_pt1 | contig 15587 bp, 8 predicted proteins | sample PopdelMetagenome_13_FD_206181 | JGI IMG/M metagenome (GOLD analysis project Ga0325411, IMG submission 206181) | Populus deltoides microbial communities from Bellville, Georgia, United States - Xylem-PdIQD-R4 | ecosystem: Host-associated > Plants > Phyllosphere > Stem > Wood/Secondary xylem... | reverse complement strand
TCTCCAATGAGTTTGGAAGATACTCTGCTGTACTAATGATGGTTGGTTTAAAAAGAATGTTGCTGCCCTCTATTTTAGAATATCATCATATCACTAGTTTTTCAAACAGTTTTCTTTGATTTTTCCTCCTCTACATTTCCGTAGCGATCGGCAACGCCGTGTATGATAAAAATTAATTTTCTTTTATATTTTTTAATTATTTTAATATACTAATATTAAAAATAAATTAAAACATATATTATTTTTATATATTCTAAATAAAAAATTCTTTCAAATATATAAATGAGTTATAAAACACAAAGATGACATGTATATTTTAATTTTATTTTTTAAGCCTTATATTTTACATACGTGTTTAAAAATTTGATAATAATTATTTTTCAAAGTATTTTAGTTCAGAAATATATTAAAATATTTTTTTAAAAAAATTATTTTTGATATTAACAAATTAAAATAATCTGAAAGCACAAAAAAAATTAACTTGAAACAAATAAAAAATTTTAATTTTTTTAAAATACTTTTAAAACGAAAAAACAAATAGACGCATATATAAATTAGATGTTACCACTACCGCCATCCACCACATTATGCATAAAATGGGTGTTCATCCTAGTGTTGTTACACATGTTTATTTTTGTGTTTAGAATTGTATTTTTGTTCATTTTAAAAGTGCACTTAATCTGAAGAATCAATGTTCTTTTTAGTGTTTTTTTTTATAATTTTAATGTTTTAATATCGAAGATAAAAAAATCTATTTTAATATATATTTTAAGTGAAAATATTTTTTAAAAACATAATTATATGAAATCATTATGAAGTTGTATTAAACTAAATCCATTTTAAAAAATTATCGGAGCTTTTTTATATATATAATTATTTTTTTCTTAAGCTTCAATACTTTAACATAAGGATTTAAATCTGTGATTTTTTTACAATTATGATAAATTTAGTATTATTAAGTTTATTGCACCGTCAAGCTTAAATAATATATTATATGTAAAATTATATTATTATACGGAGAAACTTGCATGTTTTCAAAGTCTCGTGTCAAACAAATCAGTAATATATCGAAATAAAACTATTTATTTATTAAATTAAAAGTATTTCAATTGAAATTAATCAAAATTTTTATTTTTCCTAACATACATCGAACACAAAAAGTACTGAAAAGGGAAATTGAAATATAAAATTATATCCATATATAATTGTGAAATAATCATATGTAAATATCTATCAAATTAATAAAGAAATTCTAGACTTGCCTAGAATGTATAAATATATATATCAAAACGAATACATAACAATAAAATCAACATAATATTACCTGACCAATAAAAGATGAAAAATAAATACTAAAAGAAACTAATAAATAACAAATTTGGATATATAGTACTTATAATTGAATTTTTCCAATAATAATAATAAAATATAAGTATAATATGTATTAAAAACAAATACTTCAAGACACTAAAATAAACAAATCTACATATAGATATTAACTAGTATATTAGCTCGCACTCCGCAACGGGTTAGTAACATTTTTTTTAAATATAAAAAAAATATTAAAAGTATAGAGAATATTTTAAACCTCTTAAGTCTGACAGTCGTGCTAGACCCAAGAGCCTTGACAAAAAATATTTAAAATATCCTTAAAGTATCTTAAACATAAATTCTAATTATTATTTTTATTAAAAAAATATTTAAACTATCTTGAAGTATCCTAAACAAAAATCCTCATTAAATTTTTTATAAATTATTTTTATTTTTATAAAAAAAACATTTAAACAATACTTAAAGGATCCTAAATAGAAATTCTAGTTAATTTTTTATAAAAAAATATTTAAATTATTCTTAAAGTATTTTAAATAGAAATCCTAATCAATTTTTTTATTTTAATTTTAATTTTTATAGGCTCTTGTGTTTGGCGGTCATGACATGCCCAAATGACTTGAGTTTAGCAGTCATGCCTAATTAATTTTTTTTTCAATTTTTTTATAAAAAATTTTAAATTGTCCTTAAAATATCCTAAATAGAAATTCTAATTAATATTTTTAAAAATTATTTTTTTTATAAAAAAACATTTAAACTATCTTTGAAGTATCCTAAACAGAAATTCTAATTAATTTTTTTATTTTTTTATAAAAAAAAACATTTAAACTATCCTTGAAGAATCCTAAACAGAAATCTTAATCAATTTTTTTAATTGTTTTTTAGTTTTTTATATAAAATGTTTAAACCATCCTTGAAGAATTCTAAACAGAAATCCTAATCAATTTTTTTTTAAAATTTTTTTTTTATTTTTTTTATAAAAAACATTTAAACTATCCTTAAAGTATCCTAAACAAAAATCATAATTAATTTTTTTATAATATTTTTTATTTTTTATAAAAAAAAATTTAAATTATCCTTAAAGTATCCAAGACAGAAATCCTAATTAATTTTTTTATAAGTTTTTTGAAGTGTCCTAAACAGAAATTCTAATTATTTTTTTTATAAATTTTTTTATTTTTTATATAAAAAATTTAAACTATAATTGAAGTATCATAAATAGAAATCCTAATTAAGTTTTTTATAACTATTTTTTTATTTTTATAAAAAAATATTTAAAATATCCTTGAAGTATCCTAAACAGAAATCCTAATTAAATTTATTTATCAATTTTTTTTTAAAAAAATATTTAAATTATCCTTAATGTATCCTAAACATAAATTTTAATTACTTGTTTTAATTTTTAATTTTATTTTTTATAGGCTCTTGAATCTGGCGATCATGCCAGACCTAAAGTACTTGTATATGCCAAATATGCCTGATTTGACAAAAAAAAAAAAGAAAAACAATTGTGCACTTTAATTGATAAGAGAGTGAAAAGAAAGAAAAAACATGTATAAAAAAAAATCTCTCAAAAGGATAAGATGAAAAATTGAAAGTGAAACTATCATTATAGTCCACATTAAAAGACCTCTTAATTTATAGTAATTTTTCCACACCATTTAGCTTTTATTATAATAATATTAATTATCAATCATTCATCAATAATATTTGTATTTTAATTTGTGCTTCTATTCAATCTACATCCTACTCCATTTTGATAATAACAAGTAGATATTATCGTGGGTCACTAGTTAGCTCCTATACATTTTCCTTTCTAGAAACATGGATATTAAATTAACCTATATGATTCAAAAACACCAATAAACCATATATATTTTATTTATTCAAAAACATGGAATATGTTTCAATTATGTAATTAACAATGCAAGTCTAATTTAAATGCATTTTTTTAACATAAATTTTGTTAGTAATTTAATATTTTGTCCAACAGAGTGTTCACACACACACACACACACAAAAACACACACACACACACACACACACGAGTGTTGGCTTGTTGAGCCAATCAAAACCCATAATTTACTAGGAAAAAATATTATCAAAAACCTTGAACTTGTCATTTTCAACTTGTTTTGTGAACTTACTTTGTACTATATTAAGAAAATTTATGAAACCAATGTTGAAAAACTACTCATCGCTTTACCATATTTTCATTGTATTGCATGCTGATTGAAAGGTTGTGTGTTTTTTTGTTTCTTTTTCTTACTTGCTTGTATATGAAGAATTGATAGTATATTTTCAATGAAATTAATTAGCCGACAATTATTAGAACATAAATATTCTCTTTCAAACACATATTTTTTTAATTTTCCCTTTAACTTGTCTTTTATTTACTTTCATATGAGAAGTTGCTTCATTTTGTTATGGTATGTAAATTTTAGTGGCTCTTTACACAAAATGTTAAATTGTCAAATTTTGAGGTCATGCATAGCACTTCGATTTGATGAATCATTTTGGGCCAAAGCTAAACCTTTATAAGTAAAGTTCAATGTCCTATTCATTTTTTTTTTTTGTGTGTGTATAATGTTTGTTTTTTTTATTATTATCGATTGCCTATTTTTATATCATCTAATTAAATAAAACAAACATATTTGACCCACTTGAATCTATAACTCGAGTTGTTGAATTTGTTTTTAAATACATGCTTGCCACCTAAACATCATTTTAAAAATAATACAGACTTACAACGAAACGCGAGCCCACGTCTTGTTATTTATTATAAATCAAGTATAAATATAACTTGTGTTATTGTAAATCTTTGATAACTCTCAATGTTAATAAAAGTTTCCTGATCATATAAATTTGACTTTCATTATCATAATCTTCCTCCTCATCTTTATTATGTCCGCACAACTTGCCTTCATGTTTTTTAAGGTTTTCCTATTCCTTAACCATACTAATAGATTTTTATTTTCTACAATCACTAAAACAATACTCATGCTTCTCATATTTTTAGTGTTTGCCTAAAACTGATTTGACGTACAAATTACATGGCTTATTTGTTTTAGATTGTTTTTTCTAGGCCTTATTAGGTTTAACAACATCTTGTTTCATATGTGTTTACAACTATAGTGTTTTTCTTTTGTTAATAATATTGGATCTACTATTCTCATTATATTTACTCTTAGGATTTAAATATTTTGCTATTACTTACTCTCTCTTTGAGTAAAATTTATGCATTCAAAGCCATATTATTTTATTTTATGTAAGTGATTATGTTAAGCTGACCTCTAAAATTCATCATTTTACTCATATATAGAATTATTTCCTTATGAACAATCCTAATATCACATCTAAAATAAATATTGCTAATAAATTAAAAGAAATAATTTGTCTTACCATATTTGTTTCATCATTGTCTATAATCTAATATTTTCCCTACCCTCTTTTGCATATATATCCATATATTACTTTCATAAAAAAAAAAGCTCTATCCACTAATATGTATATGACTAATTTCACCATTTTTTTAGATATTCATGTTTTCTTTAAGTAAGTTGCATTTGACAACCCAGTTAAGAAATTATTTTATTTTTAAATTTGTATTAAAGCTAAGGATATCAAATCTTAAGCAAAATTCATTCATCTCATGATAATATTTTTCAAGCTTATCATGCAATAATTAGTAAAATCATTACAGCCTACATGAATCCCATCCTCTTCAAATCCTAATAAATAGATAGGTTATCTATATGAGATTGCAAGAACATGTATAAGATTTGGTCTATCCTGAGCATGTCCCTCTCCTCGTCACAATTTTTGTTTGTGCCTCCATCTAGTAGTTAATCTAGTCACTTAAATTATGCCTATTACTAAACAATTCAATTGATCAAATCTCTATGACATGGTTTCCTATGATGCTTTTTTCAGTCCTTTTAGTGCTTTAAATGACATCTACTCTTTGATCTACATTATGGGGTGAGATGGTGTTACCAATGTTTTTTTTTTTTTCCATCGAACATGCCAACTCATTCTCATACCAATTGAAATATCATATAGTGAAATGAAAGAAACTAGGGTTTCACAAACCCTAAAATTATAACTAAATTGTAGATAGAATTTTCATTTAATAAACTTAGATTGATAATAATTTAATACCAATAACATATAAAATTGTTTTAAATAGTAAGTTAGATTGACCCAACTAATAAAATCTGAATAAAATAAATATATAAACCTAATTAGGAACTAAAATAACAAGGAAAATAAAGAAAATTTCAAAACAATCTCTAGACCTAATTTTGCATAAAAATGATCTCAGTTGGTTATCACTATATAACTGAGCTTGTTGAATAAGTTTATAAAATTTTAACTTGATCAAAAAATGGATTAAAAGTTATATCTATTTCTTTCAATAAATTCACTTGACTCGTCTTGACTTTTCTTAGATTTAAACATGTCGATTTGGTTTATGAACATTGTTCAAACACTTTAAAATTGATTAAGATTGTTAGATGATATAGTTTCACCAAACAGAAAACATGCATATCAATCAATATATAAACAAAATTCAACTTATAGTACTTGTTAATAGAAAATAGACATAAAGAAGTAAATTGACACAATGATCAATCATTTGGCCTTAAAATAATTTATTGCCTGCTCTATGGTTAATGTGGTTGCAATATTATTTCTCATACTTACTCAATTTCTTATTCTAAGTAACATAAACAAGAATAAATAGTGAACTTAAATTTATACATTACTCTGTATAAGAAATAAAAGGACAGAAGAATTTTGACAGAAATTTGTAAAAGAGAAAGTTTTTGAAATATTATAAGTTTTCTCTTCTTCAAACTTTTGTGAGAACATAAAGACAATTATGACAATTAATTTTAACTTTAAATTTTAAAACTAAAAGATATATATTTTTTTTAAAAAATAACTTTTAAAAGGACACAAATCTATTTTAAATAGAGTTTCAACAATTAAAAATCTCTAGGAAAAGACATAAGTTTTTATACACACCCTAACAATCCTCCATATGAATTGCAATAATTTAATTATAATAAAATACAAAGTTGACATGGAGATAGAGAGTAACAATGAAAAGTCTATGCATTAGGTGAGATAGTTTTTTACCTTGAACCATCTCTAGTGAAAACTATCGGATTCACTAATCTAACCAGTGAGCATGGTGTCTTGAAGTGTTCAAACTTTTGTAAGAACCCAAACAATAGCAAACACACAATTTTTCTTTTTATAATTTTGATTTTCACGGTTGTGTTTATTTTAGCCTCGAACACATTTTGGTATCAAACAGTACTTTAAAGAATTTAGCCTATTCAACTCTCATTGAAGTGACCTCGTTTCACACTTATATAAATGATTCTTATTAAGAGTATCTTGCAATAACCCACTTGATTTTTTCAATCTATAAGAATCATTAAAAGCTTAGCTTATCATATTTTCGTTGTAAACAACACTTTCCATCATAGGAATGTGTAAGATGCAAATACTGGATTTACACATGATTTGATTGTTTCTTTAAATCTAGATCTTGAGATCTTTAATCAACTAGGTTGGGTTGTCATCATAGTAATTCTTTGAATATAGGCTTTAATTTAATTCCTCTCGATGATTTATTAACTTTGTTTCTTTGTGAAGCAATTTTATAAGTGATTATGCAATGCAATCCTTTGACTTCACGTAGTCAATAGAGATAATCCTATTTGAAAGAAACTACCTTACAATATAATATATTTGATAAATATATCAAGACTTGTTATTATATATATACTATTTCATGTCATACCAATTGCAGATTGGCTATTGTAATGTATAGAAATTGTTGGCATAGATTTCAGCCAACTTAAAATATCTTCTGAGAAGTTTTGAAGCCACTCTATTTCTTTTTTTTTTCTTTTCATCTTTGTCTAAAGCTATAAACTCAAACTATTTAGTGGATCTGACTATGTAAGTTTATTTAGAAGATTTACAAGCGACTATATCTCTACTAATAGTAAAGATAATTCAACTTGTGAATTAAATCTTTAATATTAAATATTCAATTAGCATCGTTAAACTATTCAAGTATAATTGAATATCTCATATAAAATAGTCCATATTTTAACTTTCTTTAGTGGAAGAGTCGTAATTTTTTCTAGAAACCCTACCACTTTTATATATTTATAGGAAGGTCTTTGACCATCCCATAACTCATAGAATGTCTTCTCTAATTTCTTATGAGGAATTTTATTCAAAATACAATTTGCTGATAAAAATAACCCCCCCACAAGTTCTAAAATAATCTTAAACTTATCAACATAAAATTCATGATTTCTTTCCATGTTCAGTTTTTGCGTTCAACAATATCATTTTATTATAGTGAATAAAAAGTCATGGTTTAATGGATTATACCAAGCTTATTACAAAATTTATCAAAATGCAAATCATATTCCTCACCTCTATTGCTTCTTATCACATTGATCTTTTTGCTAAATTGTTTTTCAACCTCGTTTTTGAAATATTTGAACACATTTACAGCCTAGTATTTTCTTATTAGTAAATAGACGTAACAATATCTTGTGAAATCATTAATAAAAGTATAGCTACCTATTGGAGCTTCAACCAACCACCACCGGTCAATTTCGCTTTAGAGCCACCCCTTATATACTTTTTACTAACTGTAGTTTGCTTGAATTTTAAATCACATATATCAATGTGAATTAAATCTAGAGGCTTGCTACTTTTTTTTTTATATATATATAGGATAGAGTACAAGACTAAAAAAAAAAGAAGAAGAAGTTATATTAATCTTTTTATTTTTTTGGTACAATCATCATAATACTGACCTTAAATAATCCATCATATAAATATTCCTTGCACATAGACATCCCACTCTTAGTGAGGATAAACTTATTAGACTAAAACAATAACCTAAACCATTTCTTGCTCAATAGCAAGTAAGAACCCAATTTATTTATTTTTAAATATAAAAAACATGACCTAAATTATAAAAAGCCACCTTTTTTCTAGAAATCATCATTAGCTGATTCAGGATTATCCTTTAGAATTCTAATTTGAGGTTTAAAGAAAAGTTTGTAACTTGACCCAACAAAAACCTTGCATTTGATAACCAAAGTTATATACAATTAATCACCCCCACCATACATCATAAGGAGCCACAAAATGAGAAGTGTATATCATAACGATGTTGATCAATCCTTCAAAGAGTTTGCAAGTTCAGTAAATATTTTAGTATGGGAATCACTCAACCATACAAAGAGAAACAAAGTAGACAATATGCGGCGACAACTTTAGAGAAAATTTCAAAAACTAAAAAATAATGTGTGTGTGTGTATATATATATATATATATATTGGAGAACTAACCCTAATTTGACTTAATAGATCCAAACTTGATAAATAAGCCTTAACACATTAAAAGCCCAAAATAAATAAAATAATAAAATAAGACCTAGCCCAAATAAACCTTTAAATGTCACAAGCTCTAAAATAAACTAAAATATAAATAAATAATAGCCTAACTAATTAAAACAAGACCCAAGTCAAATGTGTAATATCTTGGTAGAATCGAAGTCCAATTTTAGACAAATAGTTCTCCATTTTATTTAAAAATTAGAAGGTCTATGATATATCATTAAAAATATATGGATGTCTACTTTCTAATGCAACTAGAATCGCATCAAAATTTATTTTTTAGCTTTGATTATGACCAAAACAATAGCAAAGGTTAAAATTGACAGATTTGAATCTTCTTATTCCAATCTTTCTGTAATGTTTAGATGCTTCCTTACAAGCCTTTCTTGAACATGAATCAAGTTAATCATGGCTTGTTCTTCATTCTTTGATATCTTCTCGAAGTCGACCTTATATCTTCTCGAAGTCGACCTTAGCTCATGTATCTTGAAGAAGTCCATTAATTGCCTCTTTGAACTACTTTGCTCAAAGTCTTATAACTAGACCTAATGGAACCTTTAAACGATCTCTTAATGTTGAAGCTAAGATCACATCATTAGTACTACCTTTCCACGACCTAGGATTTTGCACACAATTGTTTTTTCATGAACAAGTGTTCTCTATTAATAGTTGCTGCATACTAAAAAAATCTATTCATGTCAGAACATACATGACAGGTGGCTCCAATAACAACTCACCACTTTTTAGGGTTATCTGTAAAGTTTACTTTTGACTCAAAAGCAACAAACTCTATAGCTTTTTCACCAATGATCTCAATCACACTGGCTTATGCATTCTTCTCTTTCACATTGACGACATTTCTCAGTGTGGTGTCCTAACTTGTTGCAAATAAAATACGTACAAACTAAATTAATTATGGTAGAGCTGACCAAATTAGGTCAAAATATAAATTTGATTACAAACCCGTAAGAGAGTAACTAATAACCCAATTATCTCTATTAAGTGGATTTTTTGGTCAAGCTAAAGTTTGCCAAACAATCCACTACAACATTCCTTTCTCTAAATGTATGTTGAATCCTAACCTCACAGTCCTTTGACAAAGCTTCCTTTACTTTGGTGTCGACTTTGACTATATACTTCGTAAAAAAGTTCACTACCAACATCAAATATGACTCTAGAATTATCTAATATAATCTTAGAGTCCAGACAAGATCTAACCTAGTGATGACTGCTTATAACTTTGGTATAATTAAAGTTAGATGCCGCATTGATTGCAAAGCCTTTAATCTAAGACCCATGCTATCTTTGATCAGCCCTCCTACTCCTGTAAATCTAAGATTACCATTCTATAAAACACTAAGAGAAGTTGTCTCAATACATTTTATAATAATGTCAATTAGATTATATAGCATACCTATAAACAACAGTGTACCCAGATAAAGTCACAATATAGCTGGTTATATATCTCCAAGTCCACCTTAATAGCCATCATCCATTTTTTTTTTCATGTTTCTCATGGAGTGAACAATCTCTTAAGCCATGATGATTGTAAAACCCCAGTTAAAATATTAAGGTATTAGTAAAATGTTAGAAATTTAACCTAATGATACATTTATATTAGAAATGAAGTTTTATGGATTAAAACTTTTAGGCGGAGATAAAATAACCGTTTAAACAAAAAATTAATTGAATTAAAAAAATAACAATGTCATAAATATGAAATTGACGGATATATAAATAGAAAACTTGGTTTCCTAAGGAAGCCAAATTGGCCAACTACAAACTAAAGAAAAAAGGGAGGGGATTTGAGCAAAATCCATTGAAAATTCTTACTAAAAACACCAAATAAAGTTGAATTAAAGAATTAAAGAGTGACGGGAAGAGATTTAAGCAAGAAAATTAAAGGATTTGTAGCTAGAGTGTGGAGGTCGGGGGGTTAAAGAAAAGAAGAAGAGAAAAGAAGTGAATAAAACTTGATCTTCCTTGTTCATATTCTCTCAAATTGTTGTATTTAAGTGGTAAGGAACCTTGATTTGAGCTTAGTTTGAATTGTTAATGAGATTTGTTGTGTTTTGCTTATGGAAGGGTGATGAAAGTTTATGTATGAATAAATGAATATTTAGATGGATGTCTTTATGTTAGATTGAGATTAGTAAGTATGAAAAATCAATGGGTAATGTGTTAATTGAAAAATTTGAAGAAGAAAAAACCTACCCCTTTAGTATAGGGTTTGACCAAAAATAGGGATTTAAGGGTTGAAGTTGCTTGATTTATTTTTTATGTAAATCATGTAGAATCATGTTAGTTAGATACTAAATGAATAGGCAATACATTGATTTTAAAGAATTTGAGAAAAATATGTGTATTCTTTTAGGGCAGGAAGTTTAGCCAAATATGCTAGGATGAGAGGTTCAAATTTTGGTACTTTTTTTTATTAAATATGGAATCATTATACGATGAATGATATGAATTATGGATGAATTATGTCTAATTTGTATGAAAATTGAAAAAAGAACCCTTGGTTTGACATACAACAGTTCAGCCTAGAAAGAGAAGATAAGAGGTTGATGTTTTTTTTTGGTTTCTTGATTTAGATAGGTTAATTTCATGATTTAATGAGTTGATATAAATAGGAAATGAATGAGTTAAGTTCAATTTTAAGAATCATTGAAATAGGAAAACTTTGGATATAGGAAATAGGTTCGACCTACATAGTAATTCAATGACAGATTCGATTTTATTTTAAATACTTGATTCAGAATGATTCAATTATGTGATGAGAATATGATTGATACATGAGTTAGTTTAAATTACATGAAAATAAGAAGAGTTAAAATAAAATGATCAAATAATGTTACATGAAATGAAATTAGAGGAAAACTCCATGAAAGATTGGAAATAACATATTATAATCATTTAAACTTGGTTCGGTCCAGGGATAAGAAATGAAAGAATTTATTGTTATGGTTAATTTATATGAGTAAATCGAATTTTGAGTTATCAAAACATACATGAATAGGTGAAAGGATTAGATTATTTAGAAAGAATATAAAAATTATAAAATTCCTTAAATATGAGATGTGAATTGAACAAAAGTTGAAAATCAAACTTTTATGATAAGAATCTTGAATTTAAAATAATAATTATTATGATGATACAAGAAAGGCTACAAAAGCTTCATAATAATTTGGAATAGTCAAACGATAATAAACCTTAGTTAGGTGTTTAACACCTCAATAATTATTAATCTTCTCTTTAAAGTTAATATTAACTGCAATTTCTGTAATTCAAAGATTCTATTATAATAGTTAAAAATATATACGTTGAAGTAAGAAGTTAAATTATAAGAACAAATATTTGACATCCAAGTATAATTTCTAGATTGATTGGTATCAACTTAAGATTATCGGATTTATTAGCTTTCAAATGGGAATGGCGGAATGATCAACATCCGAGTAAAATTGTTGGATTGATTGATATCCAATTGAGATTACCAGATTTATTGGCTTCCGAATAGAATTATTGAAGTGATCAGTATCCAAGTAGGATTACCTTACTGATTGGTATCCAATTATGATTACTAGATTTATTGGCTTCCAAATGAGAATGCCAAAGTAATTGACTTCCAAGTAGAATTGTTAGATTGATTGGTATCTAGTTAGGATTGCAAGATTTATTGGTTTTTAAATGGGAATGCCAGAATAATTAGTAACCACAAAGTTCTTCCAGGTTGATGGGTAATCGAATGAGGATTTCTGGATTAATTAATATCTATAATGAATAACCAGATTAATTGACTGTTAAATGGGATAGATGGGCTATTAAATTATTTAAAAAAAATGGCTAAAAAGATTAAAGAAGATATTGAATGTGAAAATATACTTGGCTAATTGTTGAATGGTTAGAATAACAAGAATAAATTATAATTGTGAAAGAATTCTTTGAAATCATGTTTAATTTATATTGAAGATTAATATATTATCGTGTTAATCCTTGTTTCGTGTCTTTCATAAGGTTGTCATAAGTAACACTTGCTATTACTTTTTTGTTTTAGTTAATAAGAGGGGTTTGTACAACGAAATTATGAGTTATAACTCTTTAAATACTTTCCTTTAATATGTAAATAAAAGTATATGAACTCTAATGTTCTACTAGAAAAGAATTTTAAAGTAGTAACCATGTTTTTCTTATGCTCATTTCCTCATTATTTAATTTTACATTATTAATCCATCTACGGAATTGAAGGCAGCGTCATATGTCAACCAGAACACCCCTAGCTTTCTCATCTACTATCAATACCTCATTAAAATCTGCAACTATCATCCAAGGTAAGGAAATAAATGTTGACATGTCCCTAAATTTTGCAAAACATTCTTTCTTCGGCGATCCTTTTATGTTGCCAACAAGAGTTTTTGGCAGGATCCTTTTATATCGATCCTGGACTTGTTCCACAGCAGCCAAATACCTCTAGACCTTCCCTCTGCCTCTACTCTATAATTATCCTCAAAGCCCAGCTTCTCAATAATTTTTTCAGCTCCCTACAACTCATTCTAGGTTCTGCCAAAGCTAAAATATCAAAGCCATAAACTTTTCTAAGATGATGAACAATAGAGCAGAACCTACTACTTAGTGCCCCTCTACAATTCCAATAATATGCACTTATCATTAAAATTATAGGGTGTCCTAGTTCAGAACCCTCAACTTCATATGGAAGTCTCAAGACTTGATACCCTTGACCATTTGTTATGATGGTATCTTCACTTATAAACGGGGTGTCTCCTTGCATTTCCTTAACAACACCATATCCGGCCTCCAATCTCCATCACAATATTTACATTTCATTCCGGTGAACGGGGATGTTAGAAATTGTGAATTCTTTGATACTGCCTAGCTTGTGTTCATCTATCCTCTTCTTGTTTGATGGCGTTTGCATCATCGTGAACTTCAGGTAAGCGAACTGCTTTCTTTACTAATCGAACCCCAACCTGCTTACTCTCTATTTGGGCTTGTTCCTTGTTGGCTTGAGCTAAATTAAGCAACTCTGAATCTGACATCATTTCATGAACTACAACATGTGAGCATACCTCTTGTTTGTTACCATATATACTACCCACATTGGAAACATATCATATGCAACCCTTCATAGGTTATGCGTTGAATTCTTCTTCTTACCTTGAATTTGGCCAATAACGGCTTTGTTAGATCCCCACTTGTACACATACACGTGCATAGTTTCCACGAGTCAAAAACATTGTCATATCTAGCTTTAAAGTTCTACCAATGTGATTTCCGATTTTCCAAAGCACCGAGTTGTCATAGTATTCCATTGCAAGGTTTGGTAGTTAAACCCAATTAACAACAACTTTATCAATAGTTGTTTGATACAAATCAAAGTTCAGGTGCCCATCATCTTCCTCCTCGTCATCCTCCGATATGTATTCTTCCCATTGGTAGTCCTCAAGATCTTGTAGGTTTAAGAAGGCCTCTCCTATTAGGGAATCCTTATAGCTAGGTCCTTCTGTCATCTTACTCATCTTCGGTGTCTGACTTAGTTTTTCGTCTTCCATAGATTGCTTTCCTGAATCAACCTTGATCTCATTTTTAGAGCGTGCTAGCAAGTGTTCTTCCATCAGTAGCGATCTCATCACTTTCTCCTGAGAGCATTTCTCCCAAAGATGATTTAGGAATAAACAGTTGATAACAACGTTACAGACATGCATCTAGAAGGGATTTAACAGCGAAGCACGTAATTTAATGCTATTACGATAATACATCATCAATTAATGAGGTTAGGTTTGTAGCATAAGAAGACATTAAGACATCAATTAACAATAAAGATTAGCAGAAAAGGCAACAAAAACCATATTTATAAGGAACTCTTATTTATTCTTAAGACATTAACTATGTACAGAGATATAACAGACAGAAACCGTAACAGTCCTGAACTATTATTAATTTTTTTTTTAAGTCAAACAGAAACAAGAAGCAAAGAATTGCACTGTATATATACGTAAAAGATAAAGATTATCATAGTTCGTGAAAAACACTAGATTTTTATATAATTGTTAATTTTAGAATTTTTAAGATTAGTTGAGATATATGTAAGTTGACCCGGATACCTTCAATAATAATAATAATAAAAAATATCATAGTCTAGAACTAAACTTTGGACTATTTTCTTCCTCAAAAAACGTATAGCACAAATTAAATGATAAATTTAAACAAAAGAAAATGCTAAGACTTAACATATATACACAAATGCAATTTGCACAGAAAAAGAATTGCACATAATTATTTTCCAAGTTTCAATTTTGCATAATAATAGAAACAGAAGGTTTGCATGACTAAACTTTTTCACAGATGCACTACATGGCGATATATACGCATACAATATTCCATAACTTCACAAACACAAGTTCGGACAAACATAAGCATTGATGCATATAAATTCCAGTATTATATATATATATATATATATATATATATATATATATATATATATATATATATATATATAATTAAAGCATATATCAACAAAATTAAAATATTTATCAGAAAATTTAAGTTTCATCTCCACTAAACTTATAAGTATTAACCAGATCATACATATGTATAGACAAGTTAAATTGTTTTAAGATTGTTGTAACACTTCAAAATTGTTTAAGATTGTTGTTTCTTCTCTTTTCTTAAATGATTTGGTTTCATCAAAATAAACATGTATGTTAGTTATCACGTAAAAAAAATCAATTTACAATACTTATCGATAAAAAATAAACATGAAGTAGATCGAGATAAAAATGATTTAAAAGAATT
>Ga0325411_1004518_pt1 | contig 15591 bp, 10 predicted proteins | sample PopdelMetagenome_13_FD_206181 | JGI IMG/M metagenome (GOLD analysis project Ga0325411, IMG submission 206181) | Populus deltoides microbial communities from Bellville, Georgia, United States - Xylem-PdIQD-R4 | ecosystem: Host-associated > Plants > Phyllosphere > Stem > Wood/Secondary xylem... | reverse complement strand
TCCCTTTTACGTAACCAGTCCCGCCATTGAATCTCTGTTGACCAGTTAGGGTTCCTAGTGACCATAATACTAGGTGGCGACTCCTTAAACAAAGACATTTTTCCTAAAAGAACAAGATGCCAGAAATTTGTTCTTTTTCCGCAATCTCAGAATTTTTTGGGCCGCCGCGATGTCAGGTGCGACAAGTATGAATTTATTGTTTTTATTCATTGACGCCAGAGTCAGAATAAAACTATTGATTCAAATTTATTTCATTGTATTTTATTTAAATTACATAAAAAAATATGCATGCAAAAATAAAATAAAATAAAGTAAATTTATTGGTTTATTCACTAACGCCAGAGTCAGGAATAAAGATACTAATGTAAATTTATTTTATTTTATTTTGTTTTGTTTTATTTTTTTAGCTAGATAAAAATAAAAATAATGCGATTGCGTAAAAAATTTGATTTTATTTGTTTATTCACTGACGCCAGAGTCAGGAATAAAAAAAAAATAATTCAAATTTATTTATTTTCATACCTACATAATATTTACCAACGCCAGAGTTGGAAATATCCGTAGTTGAATATTCACTGGCGCCAGAGCTAGGAATATTACACACAAAAAAATCATAGTATAAACAAAAAAAAATGTTAGCAATTAGTGACAAAAATTAGCAATGCAGCCTGCCTTAGGCAGGACGTTTAAGGGGTGATAATATCTTCCCTTTTATGTAACCAGTCTCGGACCATAGAATCTCTGTTGACCAGTTAGGGTTCCTAGTAACCGTAATACTAGGTGGCGACTCCTTAAACAAAGAATATCCCCATTAAAGAACAGGATGCTAGAAATCCATTCTTTTCCAGGAAATAATAATTTTTAAGGCCGCCGCAATGTTGGGTGCGACAATGCTATTCAAGGAAATATTGCAATAATTATTGCAGAGATTGTCTTCTATAACCAGCACTAACAAATCCTATATTTATGGTAATTTATATTACAGTGATTATTTTCCATAACCAGCACGAATCAAATCATATATCTATGGTATGATTATTTTTCATAACCAGCATGAATCAAATCATATATATATGATATTTTATATTGCAGTAATTATATATGATTAAGTAATTATCTCCTTGACATATTGCTTCCTTGATATTAACATTAATGCTTTATGTTATCGCCACATATAAACCCTTATTATTATTTATTTATTTATTTGAAAATTTATCAAAATATGGGTCAAAAATTGGGTAGCAACAGATGCCCTCTTTTTACAATGCTTACGAAGCAAAACTCCTCAATGTTTTGCATAATAAGCTTGTAAAGAAAAAAAAAGTATTCCTTGCTTGCTGAGTGATCCACTTATCCAAGGATTTCACTTTTTTAAAAGGAAATGGTCTCGTTATCATGGGTGACCTGCCTCTTTTTTTTTTTTTTTAAGAAAATTGGTCTATTTTCACGGGCGACCTGCCCACACACACTCAAACCTAGTCTATTTTCAGGGGCGACCTGCTCACATACTCACGCTGGTCTATTTTCACGGGCTACCTGCCTTTTTGATTGGGTTAACCTAAGATCCCATCTAGTGATCTCCTTTAACCCGAAGCAAAGTCGGTGTGTAACTCGGTCAACCTGAAATCCCATCTAACGATTCCCTTTAACCAAAGCTAAACTATGTGTGTGGTTGGGTTAACCTAAGATCCCATCTGGCGATCTCCTTTAATTCGAAGCCAAATTGGTGTGTGTGGTCTTATTATGACGGGTGACCTACCCAAATGCAAGATGGTCTCATTCTGATGGGTGACCTACCCAAGTGCAAGATGGTCTCATTGTGATGGGTGACCTACCCAAGTGGAGAGAAGGGAAGAGTAGTCTCATTCTTATGGGTGACCTACCCAGGGGAAGAATGACCTCATTATAATGGGTGACCTACCCAAGTAAAAAAAGATGGAGAATGGTCTCATTCTAATAGGTGACCTACCCAAGTGGAAAGGGGGAAGAATGGTCTCATTCTAATGGGTGACCTACCCAAGTGGAAAGGGGGAAGAGTGGTCTCATTCTTATGGGTGACCTACCCAGGGGAAAGAATGGTCTCATTATAATGGGTGACCTACCCAGATAAAAAAAGATGGAGAATGGTCTCATTCTAATGGGTGACCTACCCAGAAAAAATGGTCTCATTATGATGGGTGACCTACCCAAGTGGAAAAGGGGAAGAATGGTCTCATTCTTATGGGTGACCTACCCAGGGGGAAGAATGGCCTCATTATAATAGGTGACCTACCCAGTAAAGCGTATTATCTAAGATGGTAGAGGGCTCAAAGGCACACTTAAAGGGAAAGAGATAGGGCTGTAAAACACAAAACCTAAGATGGTGGAGGGCTCGAAGGTGCACCAGTTAGGATGATTGAGGGCTCAAATATGCACTCAAAAGGAAGGAGGTAGGGCTTTAAAATGCATTATCCGAGATGATCGAGAGCTCTAAGGCTCACTCTAAGAGAAAGAGGTAGGGTTGTAAAACGCACTATCTAAGATGGTTGAGGGCTCAAAGACGCACTCAAAGAGAAGGAGGTAGGGCTGTAAAGGAGATGGTTGAGGGTTCGAAGACGCACTCTAAGGGAAGGAGGTAGGGTTGTAAAGCGCACTATTTGAGATGGTTAAGGACTCTAAGGTGCATTCAAAGAAAAAATATAGGGCTGTAAAGCACACTAGCTGAGATGGTTAAGGACTTTAAGGCACACTCAAAGGGAAGAAGTTAGGGTTGTCAAGCACTATCTAAGATGGTCGAAGGCTTTAAGGCGTACTCAAACAAAAAAGGTAGCATTGTAAAACGCACTCTAAAGGAGGTAGAGTTGAAAAATGCACTACTTGAGAGGTGATGGTAAGACATCGATCTGTCAATGATGAAAGTAATGTATTCTGATCAAAAGATATGTATACTTACTTGAGAAATATAGGTCCTCTTTTTTTTTCAAGGAGTTTTCCTTTTCTCAAAAGTTTGAGTCTCTGTTAGTAAGCTTTGATGGCTTTTTGCTCTTGCTTACTCGAGTCATATCTTGTGATCTTGACTTCTAGGAGGGATACTATAAATCTTTATTTGAAGGGTTTCCAGCTTTGTCCAACATTTTCTGTTTTTTTAGAAAGGGAATCAATGAGCCACCCCTATCATGTGTTTATCAGATTGCCCTCTAGTTTCATCATGTCTCAAGTGTTCAATTCAAGTTTTATTTGGGGATGAGGCTATGTGAAATTTTTTTTGCTTATTTGCAAGTAGTTGCTTTCACAATGAACTTTTGGAATTTCAAAGTTATTCCATAAAACAAATCATATTGATGTTTGTTTAAAACAAACTTGTCCTGTAAGATTTAAGTGATTTTTATGGGTAGGTTTGCATAAGTGTTGAAAATTTTTTGTTATGCTTTTGGTGAAAAAGGGAAGTGATGTTTTGTTGGTCTAAGAGGTTCCAGCTTCAATCTAAGGGTTTTAAAGAACCAGTTTTCAAATTATTCATTTTGCTTGTATGAATAATAACTTATTTCGCATGGGAAAGTATTGCCTATGGATCCAGATTACTTGCCTTTGATAAAAAAAGGGCTTGATTGGCAATGTAACATAGGCTTAGGCTCTTGGTTATGAAGAAGAAGGATATTTATAGGTTTAAAAGGTGTTTAAGGGATTTTATGACTAAGAATCACTAATGCTTATTTTCCAACCTCTTCTTTTGGTTTATGGATTTTCTAGACCTTGGAATTGATGGTCCATCATGCCCCTCCCAGTGTCGAGTTATGGCCTTTTCTTTGTTTTTTCTTCATTTGATTTTGAGTATCATCATATTAGTTATTTTTAGTGGTATGCCCAGCTTTGTTTGAGCACTTTTAATCATTGAGAATTTGCTTTCATACCCCCTAGTGTTTTTTAGGCACTATTAATCATTGAGGATTTTCTTTCATGCCCTCCCAGTATGGGGTGTGGTCCTAGCCAAGGTATTTTCCTTAAGAAAAAAGTATTAGGCTCAAAAGGGACTGCAAGGGATTTTTCTTAGCATTACAAAAGGATTATCAAAGATGACATTTCTTCATTTCAAACACATACACTTAGGATCGGTAAGCTTTGCTTTCTTTCATGGGAATATGCATAATGGTTTCTCATTATTCATGTAGCCAAAACTCAGCTCTGAAGTCAACTTAAGGTGTTTGGTTTGTTCTTTAGGTTTTCTAGGTATATGGTTATGATATCACTTGAATTTCTAGAACTTGTTTGTTAAAACAAACACAAGTTTGATTTTTGTTTTGTATTAAAAGTTTGATTTCCTAAAAATTCTTATGAAAATATGGGATAATGTGTATATAAGTTTTGAAGAAAAGTGGAACACATCAAAGAATTCTTGGTGTAATGGTTTTTTGAGTAAAGGGTGTGCTCATGTAGGTGTGTTATTTACATAAGAAAACACATGATCCTTAAAAAAAAAAGGTTTGTTTGACAAAGAAAGTCTTGTCACATTATGAGTCAAGCTGTTGATATGAAAAAACAGATTGGGACATTACACAACAAAAGTAATCTTGTAGGCATGATCAAACAAAGATAATTATTTTGGATATAATAGTGGCAAGTTCATTCTTCCTATCTTGGTAAATTCTCCTTTAGTCATCCTCCATATAAAAGCTCTTGTAGGAATTTCATCAATGACATGGACAGAAAACCACAATCGAATTCATAATGCCTTTTTCACACCCCTCTCTAACCATTGGTGTTCTCAGATTTCCCGGGCATTCTACCTCTAGTGCATCCACTGATCCATTACCTGAAGTGTGATTGGGTAGGGGGTTCATAATCATGTTTGAAGCTTCTTTAAATGTTACCCACTTAACTTTAATTATATGCACGAGCCACTTCTCAGAAGCATTACATGAATGAATATTATGTCCTACAACACTAGTATGATATTTGCAAGTAAGATCTGACTTGTACCAATTAAGATAAGGTGGTTGCGAAGACATGAATGGTTCTGGAGCTACATGCTCAATACTTAGTAGCTTTTGGTACATCTCATTTAAGGGTAGTGGTAATGAGGTAGTTGTTTTTGAACCCTTTGGTAATTTTAGCTTGGAAATTTTTTCTTCTTTTTTCCTTTTTTTGTCTCAAGTTTTTTTGGTGGGAAATAAAGAGTTGAGATTGATGTTGGTAATTTAGGGTGAAGTGTGGTAGTTTTGGATTTGGTTTTTCCTACCCTTGTGACCACCTTTAACATGGTCAGCCTTTTTCTTTTCCCTTTGAAGCCTCTTTTTTCAGTGAGCATGAAAAGTCTACCACTTTTGACCCTTTGCTCTATACGCTCAGTCACTGCTATTGCGTTAGTGAATTGCTAGGCCAAACTACCCATCACATGCTTGTAGTATGGTGTTTTGAATGTGTTGGCAAATATAGTGACCAGCTCTTTGTCCAAGAGTGAGGGATGCACCTGTGCAGCTAAATCTCTTAATTTCTAGGCATATTCCCTTATGATTTCTTTGTCCTTTCTTTTTTTCCAGATTGGACAATCTGGTTCTGTCAAAAACAATATTCATGAAGCTGGTTCAGTCTTCAGGTACTGAAGAGTAAGGGGGTTGAGGGTACTCTGTATTTTCTAGTTCTTCATTTTCAGCCTCTTTATTTCTCAATTCAACATTTTCAATTTTTGGTGGTACATATTCAATTTTTGGTGGTACCTCGTGCGGTTCTATATTTCTAGTTCCATCATGTTCACTTTCTGGTGGTATTTGTTAAGTTTTTGGTGGTACCTCGTGCAGTTCTATATTTCTAATTCCATACTCACCCACAGGGGTCATCAACCAATTCAACTCTTTTACTTGAGTAATCTCCCATTGAAGTGAAGAATTGGGTAGTAGTGAAGGATACAAATTCTCAGACTTAAGAAAAGTAACATCTATGGTGATATAGGTTTGGTTGGTAATGGGGTCATAACAACTGAAGCCTTTTTATATAGACTATATCCCAAAAATAAGCATATGAAGACGACACAAGGGTCCAGTTTGGTATGTTGGTTCTTATAGAGATGGACAAAAACAACACACCTAAAAATTCTAGGAGGAAGCATTAATATTGAGGGAAGGGATATATAGGTAGAGAGGATTTGTAAAGGGGTTTTAAAGTGTAAAAGTTTAGATGTCATATGGTTGATTAAGTACACAATAGTAGCCGCAACATCTCCCCAATATCAACTTGGCATCATTGCTACAAGGAGTACAACATAGATTATTTCCAGTATATGCTGATTTTTCCTTTCAGTGACACCATTTTGTTATGGTGTTTGAGAGCATGAGGTCTCATGAAGGAGGTTATGTTGTTGGAAATAGGCTTGAAATCTTTGGTTGATGAATTTGCCACCATTATCAAAACGAAGAATTTTTATCTTGGAAGAGAAAATTTGAACCATGGCGTGAAAACATCACCCTTGGTTTTCATCTAATAAAGCCACGTCATTCGAGTGCAATCATCTACAAAAATTACAAACCTATGGTGGCTAGAGGAAATAGTTATTGGGGATGGTCCCCACACATCGAAGTGTATCAATACAAATGGAGTATTAGTTTTATTCAAGCTGACTGGATAAGAAACTTGTTGGCTTTTAGCCTTGATACATATATCACATATAAAGCTAACATGCTTTAAATAGGAAAAAAAAGATTAGAGTAGATGTTGTAGATAGCTAAATGAAGGGTGCCCCAAGTGCCTATGCCATAGCCAAATTTATCATTCATGGCTACTAGTTTGATGATGCATGTGATTTGCTTTACTTGGGCTAGAGTCATCCAAGTAGTACAATCCCTCCTCTTAGTACGACGCCCAATAATCTCCTTGCTGAGAACATCATGGAGAAGGCAAATAGTATAATAGTACAACACAATTAAGCTCTTTAGTAGCTTAACTCACATACATCAACTTGTTAGTTCCAACCCCTATGACTGGGTATGTTACCCCATTAGCGTTCCCAATGCAAGTCCTCCTTAGTTGTGTTATGTTGGAGAAGTCATTGGGATCAAATGTCATATTATTTATCGCTCTAAAGTCGATAATCCAGACACCATCATTCGGAGCAGCAAAGATGCAAAAAACTTGACCATAATTACTGTCGCACCCGACATCGCGGCGGTCCTACAAAATATTTCTTGATAGTGGAAAAAGAACAGATTTCTGGCATCTTGTTCTTTTAGGGGAATAGGTCTTGTTTGAGGAGTCACCACCTAGTATTATGGTCACTAGGAACCCTAACTGGTCAACAGAGATTCTATGACTCGGGATTGGTTACGTAAAAGGAAAGATATTATCACCCCTTAAACGTTCTGCCTATGACAGACTGCATTGTTAATTTTGTCTTAAATTGCTAAATATTTATTAGTTTATGCTATGATGATTTGTTTATAATATTTCTGACTCTGGCGCCAGTGAATATTCGAGCTCAAATAATTCCAACTCTGGCGTTGGTAAAAATTTGTAGCTACGAAAAAACAATTAGATCAATATTTTTTATTCCTTACTCTAGCGCCTAGTGAACAAATAAATAAAAATAAATTTATTTTTACGCATGCACATATTTTTTTTTTATTTTTCTAGCTAAATAAAATAAAATACAACGAATAAAAATAACATAAATTTAAACCGGTATTTTTATTCCTGACTCTGGCGTCAGTGAATAAACTAATAAATTTACATTATTTTTATTCATCCATACACATTTTTTATTTTTCTTTTTTATTTTTTTTATTTTTATGTTTTTATTTTTTTTGGGCTGGGCCTAGTCAGCTCACATGGGCTGGGCTAGACCCAGCCAGCCCAGCCCAGTCACTGGCCCAAGCCAGTGACCCGGCTGGGCAACATAAAGCACGCGTGAATTAAATCACGCGTGCATGTGCAGGTAAAGGGAGTGAATTAAAATGAAAAGTGGGGGAAGTGAAGCTTACTTACCAGGTTCTGAAAAAAATCGAAAGCAGTAGCAACGATGGTGCTGGTCACGGTGGCCTTCCTCTGTTTAAGTCCTTCCTTTTCTGCTTGTTTTTTCTTTGTTTTCTTGCTCTGTTTTATTCTGTGTTATGCTTGAATTCTGGGATTAAACCAAGGCTGGGTTTAGTCCTCTGTTTCCTTCCTTCGGTGTTCGTTTTCTCCCCCCTGAGTCTGCTTCATTTCCTCTACTATGTCTCTGTGCGTTTGGTATGTTGAGCCTGTGCTCTGGGGAGAGGGGAAATTGGAATCCCCTAAGCTGGAGTTCTGAAGGAGGGCCAGCAATCTCTCCGGCTTGCTTCAACGTTTCTTCCTTTTCTATTTCTGCTTGTTTATTTCTGGTCCCCCTCTATTCGTGGCTCTCTTTTTTTTCTTTCGTTTCTGTGATCCCCCTCCTTTTCTGGGTTTATTTCTCTGTTTTTTATCCCCCTGTGTTTTTTTTGTTTCTGTCTTCGGGTTCGGGTTCTGCCTTTTTCCTCCCCTCTCCCTTTCTCCCTCTAACCAACCTGTGTTTTTTCGGTGCTCATTCGTTTATATAGGGTCCGACGGGTCAGTAACGGGCGACATTACTGCTGCAACGTTTCCCAGCTTTTATTGCAGAAAACGGTTACTGGCTTTAAGAAGAAGAAGATGAACAGCGTCCCTTTCAAAACGACGCCGTTTGGAGATAAAAGGTGGCCATTTTACGTTTTGACCCCTGCAGTTTCAAAAGTCTTGTAATTAGGCCCCTGGTTTAAATTGTAATTGGCCCTGCATTTCGGCGCCTTTTACAAGTTAGTCCTTGGACTTTAATCTGATGCAATCGTGCCCCCAATTAACCCCAAACTTTGTTATTTCTTCAATTAAGTCCCTGATTTCATTAATTTAATTAAATCCAAAGTTCAATTAAGTCTACAACTTATCCATTCTTCAATTAAGCCCCTGATTGGATTAATTAAATTAATTCTAAGCTTAATTAAGTTTCAAAACTTATCAATTCTCCAATTAAACCCTTGATTGGATGAATTAAATTAATTTCAAGCTTTAATTAAGTCTAAAAATTTTTCAATTCTCCAATTAAACCCTTAATTGGATTAATTAAATTAATTCTAAGCTTAATTAGATTAATTTCAAAGTTAATTAAACCCCAAAACTTCCAATCATTTTGCCCTTAACCCAAATTTTAATTCATTCTTCATTTATTTCATTTTACTTGTTTTTCCATCATTATTATTATTGTTTTTCCATCATTATTATTATTATTTTTCCATCAGTTTTTTTATTCTTTTCAGTGAATAAAATAATAATAATAATAATTAAAATAAAAATGGTCAAAATTGGGTTATAACAATTACCTTGGTCTGGGATTGAGGTAGAAGGTTCGACCAAGGGAATAAGGGATAGGTAAGAGTCAGTCATGACCACTGTCACGGGGCGATGTCGTCTGGCGACGACGGAGGCTTTCGTCGCGCCTCCTGTGTGAGGTGTTGTGTGTTGGGAAGAGTTTTTGTATTTAATCATAAAATTATGATTAAGGTTCAGGAGTCACCACCTAGTACTATGGTCACTAGGAACCTATGGTTTGCGAGATTCCGGGTAAGGGACTGATTGTGCAAGGGGAAGACGCATCACCCTCAGTGCACCCTACCTAAGGTAAGCTGCATTGTTGTTTGATTGTTTTTTCTAAGTCGGATTTCTATTCATTGGTCTTTTCTAAGGCTTAAGGCAAATTTCTCTTCATGAGAGAGTCTCTACCTTATTGGGTTAAATCCTAACTACTCTAAAGTTTGAATTTTAGCATTGCATTTATTTACACCTTGTATCTTTAATACCTGACGGTATACTTTATTGTTTAATTTTACACCCCCATAAATATTAAAGTCTACATCTGGATCCTAAAAAAAATAAAAATTGGAAAAAGATTTTTGACATATTGGCCAAATCCTAATGGATAATTATAAACTGGTTACGATATCTATTTATGATTTTTTTTTAAACATGAAAAAGATACAATTTTTGTTTTTATGAAAAATATGCTTGGAAAAATTTTAAGATTTGGCCGTATGCAACAAAATATTTTTTTTCTTTTTGAAAATGTTTTGAAATATATTTTTTTGTTTTTTTTTGAAATATTTTGGAGAAAACCGGGTATTTTAATACCAAATTTGTATATTACAGTGTAAATATATAACCCGATATTATGAATAATTGGTAGAAAAATATACGAGAAAATCGCAAATTTTTTTAAAATGATTTTTGAAAAATTTTTGGATTTTTTTATAAATGGGAGCCGGGCCAGACTTGCCATTTGGGCTGGGCCATAACTGGCCCAGCCCAAACCATGGGCTAATTAATTAGCTGTTGCATGCAGAAATGAATTCTGCATGCAGCGACCACGCTGAGGAAGTAAGAGGCAAAGTAGGGAGAAGGAAGTTGCCTGGCGTGGGGGTCTCGGACGTGATGAGATGGTTCGGCCGATGGCTCAGGAGGTGTCGGCTGAGGTGATGGTGGCCGGTGTAGGTTGTGGGAGGAAGAAGAAATAAGTTGCAGAGGAGAGAGAAAGGCTGGAAGGAGAAGAGAGAGAAGGTCATGGTCACTGCTCTGCCACTGGTAAGGAGCTGGGTTGATGGAAATGACGATGGTAAAGCCGGTTGTGGCGGTGAAGGTCGGTGGCAGAGGAAGCAAAAGAAGAAGAAGAAAACGGGAGGGGCTGCAGAGAGGAGAGAGAAACCAGCGGTGGCTCTTGGTGGTCGGTTGGTGGTTGTGTTGGCTTCCTATGGTGGAGCTGATGGTGGGAAGACCGGTGATGAGAGTGGTGGCGGCTGAAGGCCACGGTGGAGAGAGAGGGAGCGGAAAGAGAGAAAAATTACAGAAACAAGGAAAGTGGTTGGTGTTTTGGCAGATTTTGGACCCGATTTTCTCCTCCCTCAGGTCATGAAATCCACTTCTATTTATAGGCGGTGGAAGAGGGAAATCTTATCTACACAGGGAAAAAATTTTCAGCCTTTGATTCGGTTGAGAAGGATCCCAACCGTTGGCTCAAAGTAGCCATGGTGCACTGTCAAATCTGTAAATGCAGGCTGCCTGAGGTGGCTTCTTTGGGGTGGTGCCACGTCCGTTTATTTGCTAGTGAGCCGGTGAAGACTATACCCAGACGTAGAGGGATGTCTAGTGATCAGTTTCGTGCAAGGTTTAGCAAATTTGGTGTACGTTAGGTACATTAAATGCAGCTACAAAGTGGGTAACCGGACCAGCCATTTCAGAGAATTAAAGAAGAAGATGAACAGTACCATAATTCTGTTTTTGGCCAAAGTTTATTTCAGTCATTTCTCTTTCAATTGCTTTCAATTGAACCTCTAATTGACCCTAAATTTTTACAAATAAGCCCCTGATGAACTTTAATAAGAGCCCCGAAGTTACGCGCCTCTTACGATATGGTCCTTGGTCTCGGATTTCTTCAATTTAGCCCCTAATTGACCCCAAAACTTCAATTTTCTTGTAATTTTGCTCCTGATTTCAATACATTAACATGGTAAAAATCAAATTTGATCTCTTAAAATTCCAATCTTCTCAATTAAACCCAAATTAGGCTTCCAAACTTAAGTTTTCATCAATTAAGCCTTAAATAAAATTAATTTGACCCATTTAAAGTATAATTAAGTCCTTGCACTTAATTAAATCCTTCAATTGGACCCAAATTAATTATTATATATAATTAAAATTTAATTTGGCCCATGATTAAATCAATTTGGCCTATTAAAAGTTTAATTATGTCATTGGAATTAATTTTTATGCAAATTCGTCTAATAATTATTTAATTTGACCTTGAATTTGCATTTTTTTCTCTTTTTTTGAGCACAATGGGGTACAATTAGGCCTTGAATTTCCTTAAAAAATTACACCTTTATTCCCCGGCCTACTTTCTCCTCGTAGCCAACCTTTATTATTATTTTTTGATATTTTGAAAAAAAAAAGAATTTTGGAGAATAACTCAGAATTGGGTTATGAAAACCACTGCTGCTCTTCTAGGAATGCCTTCAGTTGTAGAAGCATCTCGTTTATTTCAGGCTTATAATTTATGCCATTAGTCTGCATAGCCATGCAATTTGAAACAGGTGTCCTAGTTGTGTTTTGTACTTCTATAATGGGTGCACTTATTCCTATTAGAATGATCTTTAGATTGTGAGGGTGACCTACACTTTAGCAAGATTTGTGAATGACTAAATCTTATTACTTTGATGGGTATAACAGCCCCACTAGCCACTAATTCCACTCCCGATACCATCACAGATTGTCTATGGTCTTCCATTTGAATATGGGCATATGCCTGCTTGATTGAAGGGAAAGGTTTCAAGCAAAGAACATCACTCCAAACATGATCCTATTGATCATCTAGTTCGTTGAGAAAATATATACTCGCTCCTCCTGTAGAATGAAGTTGTAGCTTTGTATGTCACTTGCACATTTCATTGAATTTGGTCGATGAAAATCGATCTCTCACCACAAACCCTATAGATTATTGTAATATTTTTCTATAGATTTGCCTGCTTATTTCATTTGAAATACACGATGTCTAAGCTCATATACTTGTGAGGTATCATTCCATCAAAGTATGTTGTGGAAGCAGAATCCCATACTTGCTTAGCCATTGGTTAGTGAATAAAGTTCACTATCAAGGAATGGTCTATAGAGTTGATTAACCAACCTTTCACCATGGCATTCTTAATGTGCCACTTACAAAAAGAGGGGTTGATTTTTGGTGGTTAGGGATAGTCTCTATTAATGTATCCCAATTTGTCTTTTTCAGAGATATACTCCTACCTTACAAGAAACCCATCTTGCTTCGATACCATGTCAGTCGTAGCTCTCATATTCATTATATTCCATCAATCAAAGTCCAATACATAAAGTTACAATCAACTATTTTTGGAAGTTATTCTATGTCCATACCATATTTATGTTGCAATTATGTTCCTAAATCTAAGATTTTCATAGTTGGCTAATTGCATGATTCACACAAATAATTTATCAAATAAAAATAAGTACTAAATTTAAGAACAAGGTAGATTAAGTACTTATATGCTAAATTTTAGATGAAGAGATGATGATGATTATGATGATGATAAAAACATTGTTGCTAAGGATTATATCCTCTATTTTGAAGGCCACTTTACATGTTAATAGGAGCAAAAGATTTAATGCTAGTAATATTTAAGATTCTAACAACACCTCAAAATGTTGCATTAACTAATGTTGTAGCCTAATTTTTGAAATTCATTTGTGTATATATTTTGATTTTTTTATAGAGAATTTTAAAAAATGTCTTTGGAGTAAATTTAGTCATTTAGTTATTTTCATTATTTTTAATTAATTTTTGTGTGTTAAAAATAGTTATAAAAAATAAAAAATACAAAAATAAAAAAACCATAGATGGGTTGAAACTGAACTAATAATTAAGTATCATTGGCAAAAATTGAGTTTGAAAATTTTTAGGCCATAACCGAGGTTTCAAATGAAGAGGAAATTGAGAAAAAAAACTTAATTTTACCTTAATTTGGCTAAGATTAGGAAAATTAAAGAGCAAGGGATGAATTTGAAACAATTGACTAAATTAATAAGTCATTTAAAGACTTATTTGAAATGGAAAATCAAAATTGAATGTCATTAGTCAAAATTGCATAAATTTAGAAACCAATTATAAATTGGCAACAAATAATTAAATCAAGAGGTCTAGATTGATTCAATTAGAGACACCATCGAAAAGAAAGGTGATTGAGAACAATTTCAATTAAAACTAGAAAAACTGAAAGCCAAGGACTGTAATGAAAATGAGAAAGTATTCCAAAGATCAATTGACTATTTATATAACTTCATTTTAGTCCCCTTTGTTTCATTTCGATCAATTCTATCCAAATAATTTTATTGAATTAATTTATATTTTATTCCAATTGTTTTTAATTGATTCAATATAGCCCAATTTAATCCAATGATTTTGTTAAATTAATTCAATTTAATTCCTAATTAACTCATGATTCAGTTTTCTAGAAATATAGTAACAACCAATTCTTAAAAGCTTAGCTTAATTAGATTCTGTTCAATTTTCTATTTGATTGCAATTTGGGCAAAATGTAATGATAAGAGTTTCAGCTATATGGGGATCATTGTTATTATATTCATCAAATTATCTTTCTCTGCGGAATAATAGGATAAAAAATAGGACAGATTCCTCTGGATACCTCCCCAACAAGTATGCTCAAATGGAATGTTGATGGTATGTCAAAAGAAAAACCTGTACCTTTAGGAATTGGTGGTGTTCTCAAGGATTATGATGGGGAATTCATTTATATTTTCTCCTGCCCTAGTAATATGAAATCTAATGACTCTAAGGTGTTGGCAATTCAAAGGGCACTCTTTTTAAGTATTGATTACTACAATGCCTTTTATCATCAATGGATTATATATGAAGTTAGATTCTTACACTGTCATCTCTTGAATTAAGCCAAACAATAATATACAGCTTTGACACTTGGAAGGTGCATTTAATTTTATTTTCAATACATGCAATCACCATTCTTTTGTTGATTTTAAAAAATGTTCATGAAGAGAACAATTACGTAGTGGATAATTTAGCTAAGCAAAGAGTTCTTAAAAATATTGATCTATTAGCCTAGCTATAGCTTTTATACAATTTTACTTTTCTTATCTTTTGAGTAAGGGTTTTTATTTTGTAAGTAAGTTCTGACTTTATAAACTTATTGTATTTTTTTTTCTTATTAAGATATGTTCTTAATGGCTTTAACAAGTGTTTAATAGATCAGTCATAATGCATAAAAAAAAAGACAAGATAATAAGCAAAGAAAAAGAAAACAAAAGGAAGTAGGAGAAAACTTGTTCAGTTTCTATATCTTTGAATATTCCTCTCATCCCCTATTTATATAGAGAGTTATGTTGACAAAATTAATTTGAATTAAAAAAATTAATCTAACATTTTTTTTTAAAAAAGCTAAGTATTGATTTATTACAAACTTTTAAAATAATATCAAACTATTTAGAGGTCTTAAGGTTTAATACTTGATATTTTTTTTTTAAACTAATAGGTATTAAAAAAGATGGAAAATTGATCAGACAAGGTAAAAAAACCTTTATAGATTCAAATCTATACAAGTAAAGAACATGGTCTAAAAAAAATAATTTTATGTACCAAAATATTATCTTACAATTAACTCAAACCCAATCCTAAGTCTAAAGGTATGCTTATGGTTTTAATAAAAAAAAAATACCTATATTGCATAGGTCATCTCTCTTAATTTTAAAAGTTTTAGTATTGTATGGGCTTGATTTTTACATTCCAATACACCACTGTATAAGAAAGAAGAGAAGTTTGTAATAGTTCAATATTAGATTGATTTTGGGTTTGAGAATTTTTGCCAACTAAGAATTTTTTAAAATCAATTTCTCAATTACCCATAATTGGTTTTAGATATGTTAACCTTTCATGTTAAAAAACTTATGATGAGGAATAGTTTTCACCAAAATCTTGACTCCAAATGTGATTTAACCCCACTTTTAATTTGATGTTAAATATGCCTATTAACTAAGTCAAAAAACCAAAATCTCAACAATTTCCCA
>Ga0325411_1004517_pt1 | contig 15594 bp, 4 predicted proteins | sample PopdelMetagenome_13_FD_206181 | JGI IMG/M metagenome (GOLD analysis project Ga0325411, IMG submission 206181) | Populus deltoides microbial communities from Bellville, Georgia, United States - Xylem-PdIQD-R4 | ecosystem: Host-associated > Plants > Phyllosphere > Stem > Wood/Secondary xylem... | reverse complement strand
AGTATGGTTTGGAAGGAAACAAAAGACTTGGGTGATCGCGTGCTTTTTTTGAGCCGAATCGGATCAGGGCTGACAAAGACAACAGACCTGCAAGTTCCTGGGTTGGAAAACAGAATTTATTTTCCAAGGTTCAACAAGAAGGATGGCACTTGTGCATTCTATGATCTTTCGGCAGGTAAATTTCACACTTCTTGCAACAATCATGGCAGAGAAGATTATTATGGTACCACAACTTTTTCGGATTGTGCATGGATTGAACCCAGTTATCGCATGCTCACTGACCAAGAACTCGACTGGCTACATAAGGAGGCATCATGATATTATCATGGGAGATGGCTCGGGTGTGACACTAAAGCATTGATAATGAAGAAAAATATACAGCGAGTCTGCAAGCACAGATAATAAAGTACAGCAGGCTGCATTTTATCCAGCAACAGTATCAAAGCACAAGTACGCATCAACAAAGAAGCAATATTGTTTCAAAATCAAGACATACGAAACACTTCCATGGAGAATTAAAACTTATGTTGCTAGCAGCACTAGCATGGTTCAAATAATGGCCTACAAAGGGGGTACAACTCGCAAAAAATTAAGTTGTCTTTGCTCCGGCAGAGCTTATGGCCATCCAGAGTTTCCCATGCAGCAAGTAGAACAGACAACATACAATTATTGCTTCTTCTCTTCTGCCTTCCTTGGCTGTGAGGAAAAAAAACAGAGAATTATAAAAATGTAAAATAGAGGGAGGTGGTAACATGTAAATATGCAAAAGAAAGCATAGATCATGGAAAACTAGGAGAAAGGAGTGCAGAAAGAAGATGCAATCTCATTGTCACCTTATTACCAAGTGTAAGGGGAACGGAACAAGTGGTCAGTAAGAAAAGGCATAGCTTTGTGAACGACGCCCTTAAGCACCAACTCCTATTTCTATCATTTCACAACCTCCTGCCTCGTCTTTTTCTTGCTAAGCAACCCTTTCTCATAAAGAATCATGAGCAATCAAGGCACAACAAGATTCGAACTGGATGATTAGAAGGCAATTCACACCACTAATTGACTGCTTAACTTGAATGAAAGCAAGAGTTATTAGAGCCTCTTTTGTAATGCAATTAAACTTGGCCAATTAAGTGGGCTGGCTCCGCTCCTTTTCCTTTTCCTTTTCCTTTTCTTTCTTTGTTTTATAATCTTATGAATTAAGCAGTTTTATTAATAATATTAAAAGAATTAAAGAATACCAGTGAGGATGATTGGCAAACACCCAATCAGTCAAAAACCCCATAACTGAACTGACTTAATATAGTAAAAACACGCACCCCAACCAAGACAGAACTTGTCAGCACCTAAAAAGCACAGAACCTTTAAAGCAGGCTCTCTAAGAGAGCTCGTGAAATCACTTGAGGCAAACTCACCATCTACGGCCAAGCTAATACATTCGTCACTCTTAACAACTCATGCCAGATAAGGAATTTGGAGAAACACACACACCAGGCTGTTAGCACATACACAGATAGAAGGAGACATTAATTCAGTAGCAGCGTTGTCAAAAACTCCAAAGAAGCCACAGATTGGGTGAATAGTTAAATCTTCCCACAAAAGACTCTAGCATGTGCCACGTTTAACCTTATAGCAGCAGCAGAAGATGAAACACAAAATTCAATGAGAATTTTTGGACACTGTTAAATGTCACAATCCTCATCATCTAGATGTATCCACGCTCACACAAAAGACGCAAAAGGCCAGTACCTGTTATCTTTTCGAACACGCATTTGTGATTCACAATGTGCCTTCTTATCCTGAAAAATCCTTAATACGATCGTCTACATATCATGTATCACAGGTCCATCACTCCCTTCTTCCAATTCAACCAGTGACCCAAAATTAAGAGTGATACTTTTGGTTCCTCAACAATTTGAGCCATCATCAGTGATTCTTTCCACTTACAAAATAAGTTATGATAAACTACAGAATAACTGTGATACTTCCGGCTACCCAAATGAAAATCACAATGAATGTGAAGATGTCAAGTCCTACCATGGAGTAACAGCAAAACACACCACCTGTTCGACAAAATGTCCAAACGAGAGCAAAAAAACAAAAAACCACCTAATCAAAAAACCAAAAACAAATACAACAAGCAAGCACTAACCTTAGTACCGGGAGCAAACTGGTGGAGCTCTTCTTCAGGGATAATAACAGGCCACTTCTCTCCAGCCTCACGAAACATTTGCTCGGTCTCAAGAAGCTGACCCTTTTCCAAAATCATGGTCCTAATGGCCTGTGCAGGAGTGGAAGTGGCATCGAAAGCTTCCTCGACGCCGTTGACGAAAGTGACAGTGATCTGTGGTGGGAAATCGTCGGTGCGGCGCTTGACAAGAACCTGGCAAGCAGGGTTGGATTCTTTGGCCTTGCGGGCATTGCATTGAGCTAAGAACTCCATACATGAGGCTACGCGTGGGTCTAGTGCGTTGAATTCAATTTTTACCTTTGAGAGGAACTTCAACATTTTTGTTCTTCTTTCTAGATCTTTCGGAAATCAGCCAAATCTGTGAAGGTTGCCTGTTGGGGTTCAAAGGGATAAACTGAAACCCAGCGCCAGCGGTATCTGTATTTGCAGTCGCTCAGTGTTTCAAAACCACGCCACTCCACACCATTTTAATGTATACTAGCATATTTGATCCTGGCTTCCTAATTTAATAAGACAACGATCATCAGGTTTCATCTTATACCGTTTTTTATTTATTAAAATGATATCATTTCGATTTTTTATTTTAAAAAAAATACATTTGAAATGATACCTTTCTATAGTAGTATGTGATTCGAAAATTTATGGGAAGCAGCGATTTTTAGATTTTAGATTAATACATCACTTTAAGACCTGTTTGTTTCTGCATTTTAAAAGCGTTTTTCATAAAATTTGAAATTTTTTTATTTTTTTATTAACTTTAAATTAATATGTTTTTAGTGTTTTCAAATCATTTTGATGTGCTGATGTCAAAAATGATTTTTAAAAAATAAAAAAAATATCATTAACATGTATTTTGGCATGAAAAGTTATTTGAAAAGCAACCGCAACCACACTGCCAAACACAAGAGATTTCTTACCTTTTCACATAATAGACATATTTCACTGTATTATTGTTATCAAAAGGCATATTTACTAGTTAAATCAATAAGAATTTTTTAAAAAATATAAAAAACATATAGAATTTATTAAGTATCATAAGTCTGGTAACAATTCAACTCTATTAGGTCTTGTTAATAGCAAGACTTAATGTTATCGGACTTTGTTGGGCAACAAGCCCAAAACTATTGGATTGTGCTGGGTCCTGGTGAACGGCAACACCCAATTATACAGGGAGAAAACAAATTCAACCATCTCACCTCTATTGGGTTCTATGTGTTCATGTTTATATCTGTTTCATAGGTTGCTTTCTGTCATTATAGTTTGGAAAATGTTACCAATTTCAGTTGGTCTTGTTCTCATTATGTAAATGTCAAATGCTTCTGAAATCAGGGTTTGGATTGTCTTAGACTGACCGTGGGAAAGTACATTATCTAAAAGTGGAAGAAGGACTAAGAATAATGCTCCCTGGTTTGTTAAGAAATGTTGAGATAAGTCGGACTGGCAAAGTCTCTGGTTTCATTTGAGATTTTCATCAACTGTTTTGTTCATCGTCCTTGCGAGGTTTGTTTTGTGCTGGATATATTATCTTAAAGGAGCTGATCAGGAATGGCTGTGAGATTTTTGTCAGTAAAATTTCCCTAGAAGCTAAATGAACAAGTTCACTAAATTGTAATCGATGCTCTAATATGTCCTTTAGGCAACCAGAGGTCCAGGACTATACATGTGCAGGATGGGCATTGAACATGGTTAACACCTCAATTCCATTCTATAATCCTTCTCTGCATTCATTATATTGCCTATCCATTTTGAGTACCAGAGATTCACTGTGTGTGAACTGTGAAGCAATTCATGTTGCCAGAATCTAGGAAATTATATGGAATGTGTTTGTATAATATTTTTGGCTATCTTATTCTTTCCACAAAGTAGTGAAACACGCTCTACGTTGCCTGTAGAATACTTTTTTTAATTTATCAAATTCAAACCAACAATGACTGAAATCTAATTTTGATTTGTTTTCATCCTTAAATTATTCATTAAGCTAAGATATTTTGTTGGTAATCTTAAGGTTTTGAAATTAATATCCAATTTTTAGATCTAGTTTTTTTTTATAAATTCCTCTGGTTTTTACTATGAATAAAAAGTAGTGATTCTACCTGCTAGTGTATAAGAAATTTGAAGCATATATGGTGCCCCTAGTAAAGCAGGGTTAAATGACTTTTAGGTTTATATTCAAGTTTCCATAATCATTTATCATTTCTCTTTAAGAATTTTCATATGTATATTGTTTTCTATATTTCTAAAGAAAACAATAATTATCTAATATATTAGAAACTAGTTCTGGTTCTTCCACCAATGGTCCTTGCACACTATTATTATGTTATATATGTATGTCAGGAAACTAATCATACAAAACCTAATATTATGGAATGATTATGTCAGGAGTAGGAGTTCTAATAGTTATGATGATAGAGCTAAATTGTTATGGAGATTAGATTGGGCTCAAAAGCTTGTACCTCTAGCACATTAAGTTGCAAGTTCTCAAGTTTTCTTGTATTAGGTGCAGTAGCAAAGAAACTTCATGCTAATAAGTAGATGTTATGACTTTAAACTAATACATGCATGTTATTCATCACTTGCATCTTACCTACATTAAAAGTAAGTTTTTAAGGACAGTCAGGTGATGTTAATACTGTGTTATTTCTCTGGATACCCCCCAATCACTTCAAAATAATAGTCATCTAAACAATTATACAAACCAGAAGCTGTCATTTTTAATTTACGAGGTTCAACTAAGAATTAAAATGCATCTATTATTTGGTTCAAATAAAATAACAAGAAAACAACATTCATTGTTGGTTAATAAAATTTGTTGTCTCAGTTGCTTTGATGGCAACTCTCAATTGATCATTACAAGAACCAAAAAAACTAGACATTTAGGTCAATTCAACTTTATGCATTTGATTATTAGCCATATGCTATCATACCATACATAAACAATGTACCGAAATTTGAAAAATATAATATCATTTTGCTAAAATTTAAATCAAATGTTACCCAATATTTAGACTTATTTAGGGAAGTGATTGCTCTTGCATAGCCTCATATGGATTGGCTTTGAGTTGTGGTACGACAATGTTGAAATTGATTCTATTTTTAATTTTACTATTGTTTTTTTAATGTTTATTTGGCATAGATAAATAACTTACCTATCATTTCTTTTTCCTAAAAGCTTTTTTTTCGTTAGCGTTCTCAGCCTTTATCTTTCTATCCTCAATCACATTGCTGCAATCATGTTACCGTTATGCAACAAGTGAGGCTTTAATGCTCACGTGATCGTATTTAAAACATGATTTATTTATCATCATTTCAAACATTGGTTGGTTTTCAAGCATCTAACACAATTAGAATTTATTATTATGAAAATGAAATACTAAATTGAAAGTAATATTTCATTTCCTGAATAGTACTTTTAATTTAATGTTGAGTGGCTTTTGTCAGAAAACGGAATATTAAATTGAAAGTAATATTTCATTTTCGTAATAGTAAATTGTAATTGTATCAGATGCTTGAAAACCAAACAAGGTTTGAAATGGTGCCAAATAAATCATGTTTTAAATGCAGTCATGTCAACATCAAGACCTCACTTATTGCTCAACGGCAATATGATTGCAGCAAGGTGATTGAGGACAGAAAGATAAAGGCTGAGAACGCCAACGAAAAAAAAGCTTTTAGGAAAAAGAAATGATAGGTAAGTTATTTATCTATGCCAAATAAACATTAAAAAAACAATTGTAACAGAAAAAAAAAAAGAATCAACTTCAACATAGTCGTATCATAACTCCAAGTCAATCCATATAAGGTTATGCAAGAGCAATCACCTTCCTAAGCAAGTCTAGATGTCATGTAGCATTTGATTTAATTTTTAGCAAAATGATGTCATATTAGCCAAACTTCTTTCAGTACATTGCTTATGTATAGTAGCATGTGACTAATAATCAAATACATGAGGTTAAATTAACATAAGTGCTTAGTTTTTTGCTTGTACTAATCAATTGGGAGTTGTCATCAAGGTAGTTGAGACAACAAATTCTATTAACCAACCATGGATGTTGTTTGCCTATTATTTTATTTGAATCAAATAATGGATACATGTTAATTCTTAGTTGAACCCATAAATGAAAAGTGATAGCTTATGGATTGTATAATTGTGTAGTTGCCTGTTAATTTGAAGGGACTGGGGGTATCCATAGAAATAATACAGTATTAACATCCATGAAAAACCTAGTTGGCCTTAAAAATTTATTTTGAATGCAGGTAAGATGCAAGTGGGGAATAACCTAGGTTGAAACATGTATTAGTTTAAAGTCATCACATCTACTAATTAACATGTAATTTCTTTGCTACTGAACTCAATGCAATAACACTTAGGAACTTGCAACTTAATGTACGAGAGGCACAAGCTTTTGGGCCCAATCTAATTGGGCTTCTCCATGACAATTTAGCTCTCTCTTCCCTACAAGATAACTATTAGAACTCTTACTCCTGACTTAATCATCCCATAATATTAGGTTCTTTATAATTAGTTTCGTGACATGCATATATAGCATTATAATAGCGTGCAAGGACCATTAATGAAAGAACCAAAACAAGTTTCTAATATATTATGCAGCTATTGTTTTCTTTAAAAATTAGAAATATAGAAAACAATAAACATATGAAAATTCTTAAAGAGAAATGGTAAATGATCATATAACTTAAACACAAACCTAAAAGTCATGTACTTCAAATTTCTGACACACCAACTAGTAGATTAGAAGCACTACTTTTTGCGAATAGTGGAAAACTAGAGGAATTTGTAAAAAAAAAAAAAAACAAATCTAAAAATTAGATGTTAATTCCAAAACCTTAAGGTTACCAACCAAATACCTTAGCCCAATGACTAATTTAAAAATGAAAACAAATCAAATCAGATCCTAGTCATTGTTGATTTGAATTTGATAGGTTAAAAAAAGAATTCCACGGACATGGAGATTTGAGCATTGCAAAGTTTCGGCTGACATAGGTATCATGAGCAAAAGGGAATACATTTAGCTATTTCTGTTGTGTCGAGATAGCAATATGCCTAAAAAAACTTGCATCTCAAATTTAATTCCTAGGTGATGGAATTGTTTTTAACATTAACAATGGATGTTTTGCATCATCAAATACAAAACAGACAAATTTTGGACAAAATTGAGCAAACACTTGGGCAACCAATGGCTGTTCTTAACCCAACAAAAGTGAAACAGTAACTCTCATAAGGCTACGAGAAATAAAGAAGAATCAAAGCAAAGAAGAATCAATCCTTTTCTCGAGGAGGCACAGGTATTAAAATGCCATCCTTACAATCCAACAGCAATTACCATAGCAATTCTCAGACTATTAACTGTATAAAAAGTGAATCCTTAAAGATATTCTAAATTACTACGGAATACAGATGTACAATGACCTTTTTCTGGTAATATTTCTGGATTCAAATCAATCCAAAGCTCAAGGTTATAAGAACCTCAAACACTTGTCTCAGGGAAACTGATGAGGAAAGAAAACAAACTAATACTGTAAGTCACTTTATTGGTTTGTGGTTAAGTTTCCATCGAAATCTCCCACCTATAATACAAAAGATAAAGAAAAAAGATGACCTAATAGACTATAGGGAAAAAAAAACAATTTTCAATGTTATGCAATTATTGATTTCTCTGAAACAGGTAAATAATTGGAACGTAGGAAAATAAAACGCAGAACTAAACAATACCCAGAAGAGGAAAAGAGACTCGATAAATAAATAAATAAATCTAAGCCTAAAAATCTTCTAAGTCTTGATCTATTCTTGGGGTTGTCTTCCTTTGATCTATCCCTCATCACAAAAAGACAGCAGACAGCCATGAAAACACATCCTTTTCTCCTTTAGTTCTCTTGTAATAAAATCTCAAACTCAAATACAACAATTCAAACCAAAAAAACATGAACATGGGTCCTCCAAATATATGAGATCTTTCTCAAAACAATACTAACAGTGACATCTTTTTGCTTATTTTCTTGCCTCGTAGACAGATCTCTTAAAGACATAATTGGGTTAAAGAAAACATGGTTCATGTAAGATCAGGAAAAGAAAACACGACACAAACCTATACTTCCAGCAGAACTTTTTTACGTCACCCCATGAAAACATGGTTTATAACGTCTGTGTGTGTGTGGCCCAAAGAAATCTAACTGGACAGGTTCGGATCCGGTGAGCGGAGAAAGGCTGCCGAAATAGGTAAGGCTTCGCCGGTCATGATACTGTAGAAACAGATAGGGATGGAGATAGAAAACGGAAAACCAAATAGGTTAAACGAAACAATTATGATGAATTTAAAATTTTTTATTTTTTATTTTAAATTAAATATTTTTAAAATATTTTGATATGTTAATACAAAAAATAAATTTAAAAAATAAAAAATATTTTAAAAAACTACTCGTACTATACTTCTAAAACACGCTTATATACTTTTGATTCTATCTATCTTTCGACTGATATGTGATCTGTTATTTAAATTTTTTTATGTTTCTTTCATAAATTGTTTAGAGGGTCAGTAAAACTCATCCTCATGTAATCAGTCAAATATTTCGAGAATATTATTTTTCACACTAACATTTTTCTTTTTGCTTTTATGCTCAGGCCCAAATACAAGTTGGGTATAAACGTGTTCACACTCAAACCCAAAATTGATGAGAGGCATCCACGCTAACCCTAATTGGGTTTGATGGTGGATGCGTCCACGCCCACATTGGAGTTTGGTGTAGACACCTGCTCGTTCAATTTAGGGTTAGACATGGACGCTTCCAAGCTAATCTTGGAATTTGAACGTAAACATAGACGCGTCCAAATTATTAATTATATTAAAAATAATTATAATACAAATAATATTTTTTTATCATTAAATATTTTTCTTAACAAATGTATAAGGAACAAACACAACTATAACATTGACATTTTAGCTTAATATTTTAGTTATATGCATAATGCCATGAACACTCTTTAAATTCTACTAGTCATGCAATCCGCTCTCCACAGGAATAAAAAACATTTTATACCGAATGAAAAAAAAAACCATATAATATTAGTTTTTTTTTCATTTCTTGTTGTATTTGAAATTTTAGTAGCAATAACAGTTCAAAATATTTTTTATTTAAAAATATATAAAAATAAATTTTTTATTTTTAAAAATTATTTTTTACATTAAAACAATATAAAACTATAAAAATAAATTTTATTTTAAACAATTTGTACCGCGTTAACAAAAACTGCTCATACGGCAGAGCAGCAAAGCATGCACCGAAATACACAAATCAGTGAGTTATAGATCAACGAGAGTACAAACCTTACTGCCAAAGTCTCGCACAGCCTATCCCAGAAGTTCATGATATCAGAAACAGTCGAAACACTGGAACCACCTTCCCTTAAGATATATAAAATCAAAAGCCCATATGGAATGAACATGGTGTTGGTGAACTGTAAAGTTCAACTGGCATTGCCGAATAGTTGGCAAGAAAGGCGAGATCTTGCATAACTGTAGGTATTTTTTCCGTAGTAACTAGTAATAATACATGCCAAGGAGTTTTTGATGGAGTTTCCGTCCTCCAGGATCCTGGGTTATCCCACCATGTATAGTTTTTGACGTTTAAGCTTTGTACCAGTGTTTGTTTGCTTCATTCTAACAAGATTTAGTTCCATCAGCTTTTATTATATATATATATATATATATATCCACGTAGCTTGTACTTTTTGCAATGGACGACCATACACGTTTAAATTTCGATTTTATAAAAGCTAGTGAGTGTTTGTTTTATTATTATAAATTACTTTTCAAATTATTTTTTACATAAAAATATTAAATTAATATTTTGTTTAAATAATTTTTGAATGTTTTTCATTTAATAAAATATAAAATAAAAATAAAATTAGAATTGAGTGTGGACGTCTGCTCACCCACCTCAGGGTTGGGCGTGGACACGTCCAAGCCCACCCTGGGGTTGGGCGTGGATGTCTGCTCGCCCACTACGGGGTTGGGCATGGACACCTCCTCGCTCACCTTGAGGTTGGTGTGGATGCCTCAAACCCAACTTCGGGTGGGCGTGAACGCGCCCGAACTTTTAATTATAATAAAAATAATTATAATACAAATAATATTTTTTTTATCATTAAGTATTTTTCTTAACAAATGTATAAGGAACAAACATGGCTATAACATTGACATTTTAGCTTAATATTTTAGTTACATGTAGAATGCCATAAACACTCCTTAGGCTATGTTTGTTTTTTGGAATTCACTTTCCGGAAAACTACTTTCCAAACTTTTCTGTGTTTATTTGCCATTAAAAAAGTTGGTCAATGAAAAATATTTTCCAGTCAAAGGAAAATTTGATTTGGTTTCCAGAAAAGTGTTTTCCTGAAAAATTTAGGAGGAAAACACTTTCCGGAAGTTGTGAAAAATTTAAAAATATCATATTATTTGTTGATTATATCAAATTTGGTCCTCAAACTTTTAATTGTTATATATATATTTTTTTGAATATTTATTTTTCAATTTCATCTCTTAAAATTTATTTTTTATATTAACTTTGGTCCTCATTTTTATAATTGTTATTTGCTTTTTCCTTATCATTTTTTTATTGAAATTTTTAATGTATCAAATTTAGTCCTCATTCTTTTGATTATTACTTATTTTATTTGAAATAATTTATGAAATATTAATTATCATTATTTTAATTTCTTCATCTTTCATTTTTTTATTTTTTAGATTTTATCTCTGTTGTTTTGATTATTATTTATTTTATTTGAGATAATTTATGAAATTATATTTTTTTCAATTTAATTATTATTCAAATTTTTAATTTGTAAGATTTGTTTCTTATTATTTTAATAAACTTGAGAAAAATAAAATATTAATAAGTTATTTTACAGCTCATTTTCCATGACATAACCAAACACTGGAAAGTGTTTTCCAACTTATTTTTCATTACACTACCAAACATCAGAAAATAATTTATTTTTTAAAATTCACTTTTTAAAAAAAAATACTTTCTAGCAAACAAACAATGCCTTAACATGGAGGATTGCGCAAGGCTAATCAACCTGGGTTTGCTGGACGGTCCAGCCTTCAAGTCATGATGGGTATTTGTATGGTTAAAACATCTTTCAAGGGGCTATAAGAATTTAATATGGGCCATTTGCCGCTTGAGCAGAAGCCCATATTTGGTGCTTCCACTCTCAATGGGCTTGCCACACGTTACCTTGGCGCGCTGCTGCACTCTTTTCCATACAAACCCAAGTAAACGTCTACTGCGAGGGAATATTCTGATTTGCACGTTGAATATTTGAATGGGCTCTCTGACCACTGACGTTGTGACGTGACCCCAGCCACCGACGCATTTCCACTCCTTTTCTTTAGGTGGCTTTTGAAAAACGTGTAAAAAAGGCGATGATTGTGCAGATGTTAAATTTGCAAATTTCTTTGTCTTCAGTCTTACTTTTCATTAACTCCGATGGCAAAGGCGGGAATTGATTTTAAATCGGATAAGTCAGATAATTAGCACACAAAATATAAATAAATAAACGGTGAGTTAATATTAGATAAAAAAAATTGATGAAATAGTATGGTTTTAAAATATTATAGTTTAGAAAATGTTATATTTTAATAATATTATGATTATAAATCATGATATCAGTTATAATTTTATCACCATTTTAAAACATAATATTTAATTAGCAATAATTATACAGCATTTAATGTTAAAGAAAATTCATCAATAATTAAACATAATTCATGGAACAAAATTTGATTGAATTTTCCATGCTAAATTGTATTAAATCAAACTTGAATTCATAAAAAATTAATATAATTCAAAAAAATATTAAATTCTTTAACTTATCAGTAATTTAATGTAACGTGTAATTCGTCACGCAAGTACCACATTCATGCTCTTTTGCATTAAATCATTAAATGTGGTTAATTGTATTATTAGTTGATTCCAATAATATAAATAAAATCCCTAATTCAACAGCTTATCATCCATTAAACGCAATACATAATTAACTCAAATAACTAATTCATGATTAATTTAACTTGTTGTCGTATTCAATTATATAAAATCAACCATAATTGATGATATTCTTTAATTTAACATTTTTCAACAAATTCTAAAATTCATCATGAACCATAAATTTAACCTAAACAATTATTTTATCTTAACCAAATCAAACACAAATTCATAAATAACATAGTATGTCTACCTTGCTCGTGGAACTATAAAAAGAGTTAGGGTGGCGATAGTACCAAAGGCGGTGGCAATAAAGGTGACGATAGATTTTTAACACAAAAACATCAAAGGATGCTAAGAGGCCATGATAGGTTTAATTTTTTTTGTTGCTTTAATGGAAAATCTAAGTGTTTGGTAGGCTTTTTAGAGGAAAATTAAAGGTGTCCATTGTATTTTAAGAGAGAAAGAGACAATGTATATATGTTGTTGTTTTTCAATCTGAAAAGTTTAGATTTTAATTGATATTGCACTTCTAAAGTGCGACATCTTGAGTTGTTATATTTCAAAAACGCTATATTTGACAATGTTGCATTTTTTATTAACAATATTTATCAAAAGTCTGTTTTTTAAAGTAAGATATGATCAAGCTGTATTATTTCACCAAATTTTTTTGAAATGATGTTCTTTTATTAATTTTACAAAAAAAAAATAATCTTTTTAAGCCATGGTTATTACTCTGCTTGGCTATGCGTTTGTGCTTTTGTAAATATTTTTGTTTCAAATTAATATTTTTTTTGTTTTTTTAGTTTTATATTGTTTTGATGTGCTAATATCAAAAATAAATTTTAAAAATTATATATATTATTTTAATATATTTTCAATAAAAAAACACTTTAAAAAATAATCGATTTTATAATATTAAACACACCCACAACCTCCTCATAGTTAGGTAGATCTAGGAAATTTGGGACTTGGAGACTGCTGGCTTTTGTTTTGATGGAAAAATTATTCTCACAGCTTTTGTTTGTCCGCACTAATTCCTGCACATTATTTCTTTTTAGATTTTAATTTTGTAAAAGTTAAAATATTTTATTTATTTATTTATTTTACATATAAAAATTAATTTTACAATAATTTTAATCAAATACATGTTTTTAAAACTTATCCTTTTAAAATCACAACTAAAAATTATTTTTTTTCTTAAACTCGCTTCTTTTAAATCATAATTACAAGAAATATACATATAGAGTATACCTGTCTATGCGATGCCTGGCAAAAACAAGTATGATTCTAGTGTTGAATCCATATCAAATTTAAATTGAATAAAAAATATATTAACTTGGTAAAGCTAGTTAATTAAACTAGGTCTTTAAGATTCAATTAACTCGATTAAAGTTGATTATAAAATGATAGGGTTAATTTCTAAAAACATTTTAAAAAAACAAAATAATGTTTTTAATGAAAATAATTTATTCAAATTTACCTATAATTCACGGTCATTTTCGGTGAATGAAAGCGCTGTCTTCAAGGTATGGCCTTTGGTTAGTAATTGTACAGACTACAGAGTACACTACAAAACAAAAACCTTGAAATAAAACCAAAGAAAGATAGATGTCGTTTTTCGTGAGGAAGTGTCGAGAACGGCATCGCTTGCTTTCTGCAGGATCTTTAATTTAGTATTCTGGCAGTTCGCAGAAGAGTCGGAGCAGAGAGTGAAAGGGAAAGTGATTCCCCTTTCATTTTTCGTTTTCAACCGAGATATTTTTCACTTTTATATTTTACCAAAACAAATCGCCTTAACTTGTATTATTTTAAGGGTGTTATTTAATTGATCAGATTTTAAATTTGTTTTTTAAAAATTATTAATTTAAGTTTTATAAATTTTAAGAACACTGAAGTTTTATATAATTATTAATTTCAGAACCCGTAAAATTAGTTAAGATATGTACAAACTAACTTGAACATTCATGTTAATCTTTAGAAGAAAAAAAACTCATGATACGAGATTTCTATTAATTTTAAGAGAATAATTTCCCCTAAACCCATGTAAAAAAATTATAATTCGAATTAGATAACGGTGAAAAATTTATAAGAAAAAAATATTTTTTTTTTACAGATTGAATAGCTGAAAAATTCCGAAAGTTAAAATATTGTATCTGGACATTAAATTCTGATTTTTCGTTTTATGATTCTATTTGTTTTTTTTTAATAAAATATTATTTTATTTCTGAACAATACTTAATTATTTTCAATTTTTTTATTATGGAAAAGCAAAGCTAACCATTTTTTTTTTCTGTTTATGTTTTGAACTTCGGTTTTTAAAAAAACTTAAAACGAAATTCATATCAAACCTCCCTTCAACTAACAAAACACTGTCACCAAGAATAACATCAACCTGACATTTTTTTTTTTATTATTTTTTTGTCAGAAAGGAGATTTGAATTATTGCAAATCTGAAAAGTGATTCTTTTTAATGGAAGTTAAAAAAGCTGCTAATCAGATCCTAACCTCACCAGGCTTCTGTTTTCCCTTTTTGTTTCTACCCCACCTCCCCCAAGTACAAACCTTTTGGCCCACTACACTAAACCTAAATTTCCACTCGAAGCCTTCAAATTATTTTGTTGTTTTAAATTATTTATTTTTTATTTTTTTATATTGTTTTGATAGGTTGATATGAAAAATAAATTTTAAAAAATAAAAAAATTATTTTAATATAATTCCAAAAAAAACACTATTAAATGACATGTAAGGGTGTTTGAGATTATGATGTAAATAGTTTTTTAAAAATATTTTTTTATTAAACATATATTAAAATAATTATATATATTATTAATATAGATATTCCAATGTATTTCAATTAATTTTATGTATTTTAAATTTAATTATATATATATAAATCAAAAATAAATTTAAAAAGCACCTAAATATGAGGCTATGCAAAACACCCCCTGGCAGTCCTGGGTGTGGTCCATGTTCTTTTCTGGCCCTTCCTTTTCTCCTCATCTTTTTCACAGGTGAATCATTTGACCAAGCATGGAAACTTTCAAAATATAATACAAAGCTAAGTAGTTTTTTTAAAAGTATTTTTGAAAAGAATTTAAGAATTTTTTGTTTTTTAAAATTATTTTATTATGTTTTTAAAATATTTATTCATATTATGCCCAGTTAAAAGAGTAGTTGGATGATAGTTAGCTACCAACCTCGACCGACTCAATTTTAAAAAACAAATTATTAATATAAGGATAAAAGAAAATAAATAAAGCCATTATTTGTGTACCAGAATCATGCCATTGATTCACTCCACTCCAAAAACAATGCCCGTTCGTGTGTCACTTTCATGTACGTATCACAACAAGAAGAAAGCAAGCTACCTAGCTGTAGATCTAACGCCCATGAAACCACCACGACCACGT
>Ga0325411_1004516_pt1 | contig 15594 bp, 9 predicted proteins | sample PopdelMetagenome_13_FD_206181 | JGI IMG/M metagenome (GOLD analysis project Ga0325411, IMG submission 206181) | Populus deltoides microbial communities from Bellville, Georgia, United States - Xylem-PdIQD-R4 | ecosystem: Host-associated > Plants > Phyllosphere > Stem > Wood/Secondary xylem... | reverse complement strand
CTGGTTCGGTATAAACACACCCTCACTTTTCGTTTGTTCAGTGAATTTTACCATTTCTTGATAGTTCATCCAGCAATGGGAATGGGAGACGTTCGTCAACGGACAATTATTTTGCTTTAATCCTGTTTGCTTTTGTGTTAAAAAATATTCTTAATTTTTTTAATTACTTTTACTTTAAATTAATTTTTTATTAGAGTTTTCAGATGATTTAAATGTGTTGATATCAAAAATATTTTTTTTAAAATAAATAAAATATTATTTTATATATTTCAAAATAAAAAAATACTTTAAAAAACAATAATTACCGCACTTCAAAACACAAGTTACACATAAGGCTGGTTCAGCAGAACACAATCCTATCCATCTTGCTGAAAACCTTAGAGTCTCATTTTTAGCCCGTTTGGTTCTGTGACTACGGCTGCGTTTTATTTAAAACGCAGTTTGCAGCTGTTTGGTTAAGGAAAAAATTGATTTACTGTTCACTGGGCCCCACATAATTTCTGCGTTAACAACACAGGAAAGGAAAAGCAGCCATTTCTTACTTTTTTCACTGTTCACTTAAAAATAGTGAACAGTGCAATTCTCTTGCACTGTTCACTTGCCTGTGTGAACTTTTTTTTTAGTGTGTTATTTTTTAACATTTTTTTTTAAAAACTAGTTTATAGTGAATTTTATACCTGATAATATTTTATCTAATTTTATTACATGCTAAAAATATTATGAAAACATTTTTTTAACATTTTAAAATTATTTTATAATCTCAATTTTAAAAGCATTCTTAACCAAACACATTAAACTATTTTTTCTTCAACCTCAATTTCAACCACAGTTTTAACCAAACACCTATTTTTTCAAACCAACCTCAATTAAAAGTACTTTTTATAAAATAATTTTTTTCAAACCACAACCACAACAGCTGTTGCAATACCAAACACACTATTTATGAAGTATTTTTAGCTTTGATTTTAATAGACATAATAAATACATATGGATGTTGTTGACACCATAGGTTTTAGGACCAGCCTGGTTTAAAGTTCGGGTTTCAAATTTTAACTAAGTTATCTGGATCAATTCTTTAAAAAAAAAACGACATCGTTTTAATAAAAAAAATAAAGTCAACGGGTTATAACCGGGTTTTTGACCGGGTCAGCCGGGTCACACTGATTTTTTCTTTTTCTGTTTTTTTTTCAATTCGGCCCGGTTCCAGCCCCGAATCGACCCGTATAGTCGGGCCGGGGTTTCAAAACTATGGTTGACACAATGTACTATGTCAAAAATACTTGCTTCCTATAGAAAAAAGCTTTGAACATATTTATGTGCATAGTGCCACAAATTGATTTGGAGAGGATATACAATATTGTATATAAAATATTGCCTTTCATCATAAAAATGACATTTTTGTATCATTTTATTTTTATTTTGCAGCCCTAACTCATGAGGATTAGTTTAGGTAATGTCACGCCCCAAACCCAAAAATGATAAAAGTATTCTATTTGCATGACATCGCTACATGTTTTATGGACATGTAATACTTCTCAACTTCAATTAAAATATTATACTCAAAATTATAATATGTTAAAAAAATATTTTGGATAATAAATTAAATAAATCTTATATAAATCATCTCATATCAAATAATTTAAGTTTAATGTCAAATAAAACCAAATGTATTACAAGTCTAATATCATAAATTGATCTAATTATTGAAATATTAAAGTTTATGGATCAACTATAAGCTTCCAAAGTTATCATTTCACATTCTAAATATCTTTCAAACCATGTGAAAAATAAATAAATAAATTGAGGTGAGTGTCACCCATTTGATAAATAACAATTTATTTTTTAAATTGAACTAATCGTGTTAAAACTTACTAATACATAAATCTTATAATAAATTCATTTATTATACCAAAATATTAGTACTTCAAAGATTTAAAATTCCAAAAACATATTTATAAATCATTCACAAACTTAAATAATTCAAATTAATCATTTTGAACACAAATATATACTTCACTCATACTCAAAGTTAAAAGGACTACGACTACTCTAACCATAATAATAATGAGTCATATTTGTTTTTATGGCTAGATATTAAATTTTAAATAAAAATATCCATAAATTTTAATGTATAACCATCAGAGTTTTGGTCTAAAACGTATAATTATTCTAATCACAATAACAATAAATTATATTTTATCATATAACTAGAAATTAGATTCTAAATAAACATGTATATAGATATACTAACAAAATATTCAATAAATCTAGATAGGTCAATAATTATCTACAGATAAAATAATTATTTTGTAAAAACAATAATTTTATATTTAACTCAAATTCAAGCCAAGTCTAGTGAGTGTAGTTTTACATTAAATTCACATTGCCATGTCCTCTATTTTTTAAAAAAATTATAAAGTTCACATGGCCATGCCCTCTATTTTTAAAAATTATTATTTCCTTACGAATTCAATTTTTACTTTTCAAGACACCAATATATAAGTTATTTAAAATGCTTATAATTTCTAAATAAGAAATGAATTTTAGGTTTGAAAACTTTGTGAACCAATTTCTTATTCATTAAGAAGTGTTTTTATACGTGTAAATAATTTATGCTATATAATTTATATTGAAGAATTTGTTTTTAATAAAGTCTTAACCAGCAAATGTGAATGGATTTTATTTTTAAATTGATATCAAATATACTTATTAATAATGTATAAATACTTTTTTTCAATATATTTTACTTTCAAATAAAAGTTTGGTAGTAAATTATTTAAAATACCGACAATCTAATTTTACTGCCAGCACCAGTAAATTTAAATATAAATTGTTTGTCTCAAGTTTAAGATTTGTGATTGCTAAAATAATAATTATTAATAATTTATATAATTAATAATTTTAATATTCATAAAATTAATCAAGATACATACAAGTTAATCCGGGTACTTAAATAATTAAAAATAATAGCAAAATGTTTTAAACGATTTCGGAATATTGAAAAAAGTAAAAAGTTTTTTATAATCGAAAAAGTAGAGGCCAACAAAATAAGAGCAACCGTGTCAGCATGTGGTGGACCACCTGATATGTCGGGCTTGGTTTCCCACGTCAGCAAGCATGATACAGCTAGCAGCAGAGATTCTCCTTGCCTCTTTCTTTCTTGCCCCTGTTACTGCTTGGTCACATGCTGTATTATGGCTTCCACTACCAATGGAGAATTATTTCTGAGTATTGTCATTGGTGTAGATGAAATGCCGAGGCATTATTGGAGTGTTTGGGATTGTATTATATGAAGTTTTTTAATGTGTTTTTTGTTTTTATAAATATATATTTTTTATATTTTAAAATATATTTTTAACATTAACTGATATGAAAATATAAAAAATAAATTTAAAAAATTTTTAAATTCCAATCCATCTTTATTTGGACCGTTAAACAGTGAAGTGAAAAAGCTATGCCTTTTAGATATAACTATTATTTATAAAAAAATATAAATTATAGTTTTTAAAAATAATATATGAAAGTATATGTTATTAATTTTTAAAGTATTACTAAATATTTAAAATTCATAACTATAACTAAAATTATGTATTTCTTGGATCTAATAGATAATAGGTAGAGTATGAATAATATAAAACCCGACCTGAATCTTGCATAACCTAACCTAAAATATATACATAATATATAAATATATTAGTAAAATATTTAGATTTTTTTAATATAATATGATACACACACTCTGATATTAATATAAAAGACATACATATAAATAATATTTATTATTTAATAGACATATATATATATATACTTCAAGTATCTATTAGTAGATAATAGATAGTCACTGTAAGCTTGAAATTGATGTATAATTTATATATATCTAATTTTTTACCTGATAAATAATAATTATAGTATGAAAATAAAAAAATCTAACCCATTGAAAACCATTGCCATCCCTAACTAAAAACTACAATCACAACTAATTTGGTGATTTCTAAACAAGTATATAGAGCTCGTAAGGTGCTCCATTTAGTCACTATTTGATATTATAGTTTTTGTTGTATTCAAAAGTATTTTCTAAAATACATTAAGAGTATACAAATATTAATTTAATATTTTTTTTTAAAATTTTATATGATTTTTTATGTTAATATTAAAAAACATTTTAATATTCTCAATTTTAAATATATCCTCTTATATATATATATGTTTATATGTTTTTATATGTTTTTTTTAAGTATATTCTAGTAGCTCCTGGGCTATATAAAGAGGAGCAGCCTTTGTATTTTGGTTTTGCATGCACTGACCTGTTGTATAAAGACATGTCTTCCGGTGATTATTTCGCAATTTTCCAGTGTGGTAGGGCTCTCTGCTCAGATCAGGATTTCTTCGTGGATTCAGTCAAATGCCGACATCAATCGGACAAACTATTGGAGTGCTACGTAGCTATCTAGCCCAGCTCCTGGTGCTATCTTGTACTAGTTGCAGGCTTGTTTACAGGAGTGCTTTTTTTTTTTTTCCTCTCTCTCTCTCTTTTATTTAGCACAGTTAAAAGAAAATTACAATTTTAATAGGTGTACGCATCACATGCAACTCAACTAAACACATATCTCCTCGAAAGTTTTTCCGGCTCTCAACTCTCTTTTACATAAATAAAATAAAATAAAATAACAACAATTTACAATTTTGAATACAAAACAAATTTTACAATTCAACACTCAACTCAAATAAAAAAACATCACATTTCTTAATTTACAATTCATTAAAATTAACAATTAATAATTCATAATTAAACATAATGAAGATTCACATAATATTTTATTAAATTTAAACTAAATTCATAATTTTTGAAACATTAAAACATATAATATAACTATATCTAAAACTTTCCCTAGCTCACGGAAAGGCTTGTAATGCTTATAGCCAGGCCTGCACCACCTCAACTCGTCCAAATCGAGAACGGGCCTATAGCACTTCTAAAGAGGTCAACATCAAAATCACCACAAATTATAGATGAGCCTGGAGTGCTCGTGGATGAACCTGCCTCCCTAAATACATGTTCTTGTTCATGAAAAAACAACCTTAACACCTGCTAAGGCTGCTTTGAGATGCTCAACCTCCTCAAGTTCACCATGATATAAATTGAGCGTAATGTTAGTCATGATATATCCCATCTCATCGACTCCTTTATTGCTACTCTCATATCATCCCATATTAAATAATGCATATAATAAAAACATAAAAAAGTAGCATTCATTAACAACAATAACATGAACAAGATATTTAATAAATGCTATATATAAAAAATATTACATACCAATCGATTTTATCTCGGATGACGACGCTTGTAATACATCATATTACATGTAGTAAACTGATGCATTATAGGCAAATACCATTTCTTGTAGTTGTCTAGATCAATTATCGGAAAATATGCTTCAAAAATATCCAATTTCTCATGGCATGCCAAAGATCTAGGTAAGTTGTATGAATCACCAATCAACTTTCTTGCTTACCCTAATCACTGATATTATACAACTCGTCACCAGTTTCAACATAATCCAGGATGTGCTGAGACAATCCAAATTGCCACATTATCTAATCAGGGTAATACATCTCAACGATATCAAAACAGTGCAACGAGACTTGTGCTAACCATAAATCTTCTCCATATTGGCATATCAGTGAAGCTGCAAATTTTAAACCTTTGGAGGATGACATCCATATAACTTATCAATACATGAAATAAATATATTAGAAAACAATTCCAAACTAAAAAATGGACTCCTAAATAACAATAAATAAATAAATTTGTAACTCATTCCTGATGAGGCTACTTTGCGTCCACCTCATCCTTGTAAAACTTGTGGATGTGAGTAGAATTTAAAGTGAAATTTCTGGTCCCATACCATCTGACATGACAATCTACAAGATTAATATATTTTTTTTCATGTAATTTTTATACTACTTGTTAGGTAAAAAAGGATCAACAAATTATACATGATCAATACTTTACAAAGTACAAGATGCAATATGATGTGAGTATGGTCAATGATAATATTGCTATTTACCACAACTGCAACTTTCATCATCAATGACAACTATTTCCCATACTTCTCCTTGAAAACCAACTATTAAGGGTGTCTCAACCTGAAATAAGACTTTTGCAAGATTAACTACACTTGTCACATGTGTTCTAGATATTGCCGCATCAATAAGAATAATTAGAGGCCATAATACCTTAAAAATTCTTCCACTTTGTCTCTTCGCTTAATAAAATATTTATTATACCTAAAAAGATCAACTACACTATATTTGTTAATAGTAAGCCATGAACACTTTTCAATATATTCTTAAAAATCTTTAACAAATTGGTGGTTATATTGTCATAACAATAACCACCAAAATCATATAAGAGTGTGAATTTCTATTTAGATTCAATTTCTAGCCATTATCCGATTGTATCATCTATCTCAATTAAATAATAATAAAAATTATCAAACTCTTATTTTGAATTCTCTTGACTTATCCTATGCAGATAATTTTCAAGGCAACATTTTTAACCTAGTGTTAAAGTTTCTAACAAAGTATCACAAATAATAATGATGATACTAAACTGGCTAAAAAAATATTCATGTCATGGAATTATTAATCACCACATGTCTATGATACAATACAAACCCAATGCATTTCAGTTACATACTGATGAAGCAAATCTAAAAATCATCTCTAATTACCATTCATAAATTCTTCAACAATAGTAAACACACAACGAATAAACCTTATTATTCATATCATAAGCAATTAAAATTAACAACTTAACCTTGTACTTACCATACAAGCAAATGTTATCAATACCAATCAGAGGATGATAGTAATGAAACCCATCATTTGAAGCAATAAATGACTAAAATACTCTCTCGAAGATTGCTTTATTGCTATTAACTATTTTATGATCCTAATTGATAACTATACTTGAATTTGATTATTCAAGATCTAACAACATTCTAGGTAATATTTGTAAAGACTTCTCATGTATACCAAACAACCGCTCCAGTATTTTCTCCCAAGCTACCCATGCTTTATAAATGAGACGTGATGCTTATAATACCTATATATAGTAACTTGAATATTTGCAACACTCATACTTATATTGTTTTTCATATTTGACAATAGTATCACTATATATGCATGGTATTCAATACTATGAGACATTCTATTAAACAACAAAACAAAATCCAAGTCCAATTTATTAATATCATAAATTAATCAAGGTATATAATTTTAATAAAAGTTTATTCAACGAAACCCTAAACCATAACATCATCGACAAAAACCTAAATTCATCAATTTTCTCTATAAATAAAAAAAATTATCAACTCAATTGATGTATTCCGTAGCTAATTACTATATTTTATACCTAATTCGATAAAATTCTTAATTTAACATAAAAAACCCTAACCCTAACCCTAACCCTAATTCATCATCGACAACAACCCAAATTCATCAATTTTCTTTATAAATAACAAAATTAACAACTCAAATTAATATTTTATTGATAATTAACATATTTTAAATCTAATTCATAAAAATCCTATTTTTTTCTTAAAAAATGAAATCCTAAATCCTAAAATAATCAAATCAATAATTAGCACAAATTATCACAAATACTATGAAATTGATGGAGGTGAAGTGTGTAATATACCTCTAAGTGTTGAATATGGTTGGTGGCGACCAAGATAGAAGAGAGACATGCAGGTGTAAAATAAGGTGATGTTGTGGTGGGGTAAAGAGAGATGAGTGGCTCAAGGTGGGGGTAGTAGTGGAGAAGGGCATACTGAAAGGGAAGAAAAGAAATAAGGAAAGAAAGGGAAGGGAAATGAGGCTGGGGTTTTAATTTGTTTGGAGTTACAAATGTGGCATGCAACTCTTAAGTTGCATACATATCTCTCCCTGGTACTTGTGCTCCTTGTTTTGATGAAGATCCACCTTCATCTTCTTCTCAAACTTTTGTTATCTTGATAAATAAATTGTATTTAATAATATTTTTGAAAATTAATAATACAAATTTGCTTTTTTTATTTTAATAGAATTTTGTTCTAATTTTTTTAATTATGTTGTCTGTTTTATTTTTGTAAATAATTACATATAATACTGACAGAATTATCATCGGTTTATTCTATTTGTAACATACATATAAATGTAATTTTCCTACGGGTTAATTTCTTCGGTAATATGTATACAATCATCGATGGATTTACCATTGGTTTATTCCTTTGATAAAATACATAAAAATATAATGATCTGATGGATTAATTCTGTCAGTAATATGTATACAATCATCGATGGATTTACCGATGGAACTGTTACTGTTAATTCTTTTGATTTGGCGTGATAATTATGTCGTTGAATCTATCAGTGATTATATCACTGATATAATAATCAATGACATAAAAATCTTCGATGATAGGTCTCCTAAAAAGGAGAGATGCTGGTGGCGGGGTCCGGGTCGACAATTGGATTAGGAACTGCTTGCTCGGATGCTTCCTCCTATCCTGCGGCGACCTCTGCCTTCGCCTACATTGCTGATATATAGTGGTGCCTTTACCTTTGCTGCGGGATGAACCGATTATGATTCAAGGTAAACCACTCGATCTGCCGTTGGAACCGATTGAATTGCTTAAACCACTTGATCAACTGATGACTGCTCGGGTTTTTTTGATGATATTTTATGTCCGTTATTTTATTGATAATTGTATTTTTTATGGAAACAAATTATTCTCGGTGTTTTGCTATTTTCAGCATGGAACTAGAAACCATCCAAGACAGACATGAGAGGTTATTATTATTTATTTATAATACTGACATAATGTAAAATAGGGGATAAAGAAGAAGAAGAAAGAAGGATAGTCCTATGAGCTAACAAGACCTGTAATGTAGAATATACAAGACATGTTGTAACAAAAAATATACCGTAATCTGTTATAGTACCCTTGCATGGAGTGCAAGATTAAAGTCAGCAATGTCTAGAATAGCAAACAGGTTTAGCGCTCGGCCAACGAAAATTACGAGATTAGCGAAGCCACAACTCGGTGGATCAGAGGCATTTACATTTGACTCTCGCCTCCACCATCAAAATTTTGGTAGAGTATCCTTGAAACCAAAATCTCCTTCCATGTTGAAGAACCCCTTTCAAGAAAGTCATAAAGAGGAGAGAATTTTAATTACTCGAGGAAAATAGAAGGTGAAAAGTGAAACAGATTAAGGTTTGGACTGGAAAAAGATTTGCGGTTGAACATCATGCCTAGCAAATTAAGGAAGGCTATCGGTGCTGTGAAAGACAAAACCAGCATTAGCCTTGCCAAGGTTTCTAACGCCAATGCATCGAACCTTGAAGTTGTAATTCTCAAGGCCACCAGACATGATGACGTCCCAATTGATGAACGTTATGTTAACGAAGTGCTCAACCTGATCTCCTCCAACAAAATTTATGCAGCCTCCTCTGCTCAAGCTATTGCCAAAAGAATCGGCAAGACACGAAATTGGATCGTTGCTCTTAAGTCTCTCATGCTTATTCTCCGAATTTTTCAAGACGGTGATCCTTACTTCCCTAAAGAGGTTCTTATTGCAATGAAGCGTGGGGCAAAAGTTCTCAACATTTCCAACTTTCGAGATGACTCCAAATCAAAACCATGGGATTACACTGCCTTTGTTAGGACATTTGCTCTATATCTTGACGAGCGGCTGGGTTGCTTTCTCACCGGAAAACTTCAAAGAAGATTTACGAACCGGGAACGGGAAAATAGCCATCCAAGAAGCAGACGTGCCAACGATTCAGTTTCTGAAATGAAGCCGGCAATGTTGCTGGATAAACTCTCTTGCTGGCAAAAATTGCTTGATAGAGTAGTTGCAACAAGACCAGCGGGTGCAGCCAAGACAAACAGATTGGTGCAAGTTTCTTTGTATGCCATTGTACAAGAGAGTTTTGATCTCTATCGTGATATTTCTGATGGACTTGCGCTTCTTCTAGATAGTTTCTTTCAGTTACAACCTCATTATTGTGTTACTGCCTTCCAAACTTGTGTCAAGGCCTCAAAACAATTTGAAGAGCTATGCTCCTTTTATGATTTGTGTAAAAGCCTTGGGGTCGGACGAACTTCTGAGTACCCATGTGTGCAGAAGATATCAGAAGATCTTATAGAAACATTACAAGAATTCTTAAGAGATCAATCTTCTATCCCTACAAATGGTAGATCACCAGTACATTTGCTCCTTCCAGCACCATCAAATGACGATGCTTCTCCAAGCATTGATAGTTATTATGGCAGGTGTGACGAATCTTCAGAACCAAATGAGAGATTTTCAGAGAGAGGATCTGAATTTGGCTCACAATGTACCTCACTGGAGGATCTCATGAGCGTAACGGACATGGGATCAAGCCCACCTATGACGTCTATGGATCATTACTTGGAGCTGTTTGAGAAACGATCTCTTGAAGACATCCTTTGTACTGCTGATTCTAACTCGATTCATTCATTCACCATTGATCAAGGAACGTTAAGTGGGGCAAATAGTATTTTAGATCTTGTATCTTTGGATGGCTGGCCACCAGAAGACCAACAGCAAGAGCAAGAACAAGGACAGCGAACCTCAGCCTCGGCATTGGACTCGAGCACCGATCAAAGTGATGGCTGGGAGGCTGTCCTAGCAGAGACAGCAAGCCAGTCAATGCAAGCATCGCCAGATTTGACCATTGGATTTGTGCCCAACACCGCGTGCAATTTCTTTGATCAAGATTCAGCTCATGTAGCTAGTGAATTAGAGCCCCCGATTGCCAACAATATCTTCGATCAAGCTTCACTGCCAGATCACCAATACAATCCATTTCTTCAAGATACAACTGAAATACCAGCAATTGTTGCTCCCACAGACAGCCAAGCAGTATGTCCTGTGAATGATACGCTCTCAATGGCCCCTACATTTCAGGCTACCCCAACCTTCAGCGTGCAGAAATCTGATACAGCAGCAGGATTGCACAACGAAGACGATCCGTTCGCATCATGCCTTACTAAAATGGCTGCTGGACATAAATCCAATGGTTCCATGGATCAACAAATTATGTTGCAACAACAGCAATTGTGGCTGCAGCAGCAGGACAGGATTATAGCGAAAAATATGTCATATATTTGATACGAAAGCATGGAATATAAATTGCCGTAAACTTCGACTATGGGAGTACGTGAAGTTAACAAGAGTTTTTTCGGCAAAAACCAAGCACAAATGCAAAATAGCTAAGAGAATTTATAGCATGATCATGTAAATAATTTAAAAACTGGCAAATATCATATTCATCCTTTGTTTCTTACCTTCTTTAGCTTTCGCGTTTGAGTTCAGTATAAATAGGAAATACCAAAACAATGTACCTTTAGCCCGATGTTAATTCAATCAGTCGTGATGGTACAATTCTTGACATACACATGCTCTCCATTTTGATATTTTCCTAAACTTCCTGCGTTGACATGACCAGATTAGCATGTTCCCCTCTTCCTGCCTTCTCCAATTCCTTTTTCTATGCTTTTTCTTCTGTGTTTATACTACAATCAGGCATGGTGTATAAGGTTGGGGACTTTTTTATAAATTCATAAATACAAATATATATCATTTTCCAGCACATGCACATTAATAAGTTCGGCAAGTTTTTTTTCCCCCATAAAATTTAGCAAGTTAAGCTAATTAACTACAAGCTTACAATTGTTTTATCACAAAAAAAAAAAAAAAATTGCAATTGTTCGATTTCGTTCTTACAAGTATAATTGCGTTATCCTATAAGCTAAGAAATCAAATGCAAGTAATAAAACCAACAATTTACATCCAAAAACCTTAAACTACAATCCCCTGACTAACTCAATATTCTCGACAAAAACCTTAAACTACAGCTCGATGATCATGTAAATACTGAAATAAAGCCATGCAACCATTGAAGATTCAGATTAGGAATCCAAAGCTCAAAGCATCATATTCTCACTTCTCTCTACCAACGATCACGTCGAGTAAGGTAAGCGAAAGTGACAACCGCCAAACGAGTGGAAGGTGAAAATGGAAGGGATTAATTTCACGTATCCATGAGACTAGTGTTCTGAAATTAGTTCGAATAATAAAAACCATATAGAAAAGTTAAATTGTTGATAAGATTTTTTGAACAGTACTGTAAATATAATTCTTTTTATTATTGGAATACACGTAAAAAAACTGTATTTATATTATTTAAAAAACTATATCATCAATTTGGATGTTGATATAATTTTAATATATAGTAACCCAGAACTCACAAGGTTATTTGAAACAATTAAAGATGTAGGACTTTATGGCATTTTTAAGTTGTTCCATGTGCTTATGTTGAATGGCAATATTATGGTGGGTTCCAATTGTGGTTTCACAACATGCCCGATGTGCAGATACGAATTATGCTAACACTATGGTTATCACGTCCAAACTCAAATTTCCACCACCAAAATCATTTGATGGTGTGAGAAGTTTTAAGAAATTGGAAAAATTCTTATGGGATATGAAGCAGTATTTCGATATTGCCAAGATTGGTGTGGGCAAATAAATGGATATCACAATAATATATCTTACGAGTGATGTGAAATTATGGTAGAGAATAAGAACAAAGGAAGTCTTGAATATTGGATGACCCATGATCAGTACTTGGGAATGTTTGAAGCAAGAGCTGAAAGAACAGTTCCTACAAAAAAAAAAGTCTTGAATATTGGATGATCCATGATCAATACTTGGAAATGTTTGAAGCAAGAGTTGAAAGAACAGTTCCTACCAAATAACATTTTCTACTTGCACGAGAAGAATTGAAAAGGTTGAAATAAGACAAGTATGTATGGGAATTTATGAAAGAGTTTAGTTCTCTCATTTTATATTCTGAGAAAATGTCAAAAGAAGACAGGCTATTCAACCTTTAATTGAGGCTCTAGCCCTAGGCACAAGTGGAGTTGAGGCAATAAAAGGTGAAAGATTTATCTTTTGCCTGCCACTGTTGATGTCGACAAGTTGGTGGATTTTAAGACAATCACTGAAAAAGATTATGTTATAGCCCTCTCAAAATCCAAGATAAAGGATTAGTGGGAGGAAAAGAAAAAGAAGTTCGAAATGGAAAGATTCAAGCCTGTTATTAACAAAGGGAAAGACGAACAACCAAAAGTGTAGGGGAAGGAATTTGAACCTAACATAAGATGTTTTATTTGCATTAGACCATATTATGCAAGGGAATAATGATAAAGAAGGAGAAAGTAAATGTTATTTTGGTTAATGACAAAGAAGGAGAAGACATAGTCAAGCACGTTGCTATAATTCAATTTTTAACCCCTCTATCTTTTAAAAATCCAAAAAAAAAAAAATAAATAAAAAAAACATGTTTTTGATGCATTTGACTATTCACATGCTTCTTTTATAATTTTCAATTGTTTTTCTCTTATTGATATCTTTTCAAAAAAATCAAATTCAAAGTAATATGTTTTTGATGCATTCATGTCTATTTTGTATTTCTTGATTACTTTTCTTATTAAATTGATATTATTGTGATTTAAAATAATCAAAATTAAAAAATGACAAAATTAAAAATTAAAATAAGGAGAAAAATTAATAAGGAGCTAAAGTGCAAAACAAGAAAAAGAAAGACAAAACAAAATTGAGTTATTTTGGGATTAAGTAATTGAGAAAAAGTAAAAAAAAGTTAGACTATAAATAAAGAAGAAAAAAAAAATTAGGAAGGGTTATTCATCATCTTTGTCGATACACGACGTCGGGCGACGGCTCCCGCTTTTTTGTTGTTTATTAACAAAAAAGGTTTTTTTCTCAATTGGGGGAAACAAAGATTTTATTGGAGTCGCCATCTAGTAATTTGAGGGAACTAGAAATCCCAAATTAGACATTGGTCCCAGAGATTCGGGTACGGGGTTAGTTATGATTAAGGGAAGGTAGACACCACCCTTAAAACATCCTTTCAAAAGAAAGGTTACCCTTACTTGTGTGTTTTTATTTGATTCAAATGCGATTATGTTTTGGGTTTATTTGTAAATTTTTTTAATGATTAACGTCGGTCCCTAAAAATAGGAGACACGTTAAAAATGACATCAGTCCCTAAAAATTAGGAGATTCGTCTAAAATATTGACGTTTGTCCCTAAAAAGGAGAATTACGTCTGGGTTACCAAAAGAAATAATGGACATAATCCATATTTGGTATTTACATTTTTTGACATCGGTCCTTTTAAAAAAAAGAGACGTGTCGACTTTGGTTTTTGTATTTTTTACAACATGCAAGAAAATTTACAAGCATTTATATATATAAAAAATATCAAAAATACAAGTAGAAACCCAAAAAATTACTTGAGTGTCACTGTATAGGTAAAATACTGAAATACCCTCGAATTTCTCCGAAAATTACGAAAATGCCACTGGCGGCGCGTGTGGCACACGCGCGGCTACTGTTGGCGGCGGGGAGATTTTCCGGAGAGATTTCTGGCCAACCGATGGTCGATCCTGGTAGATCTGATGTCGACGGTTCTGATGGCGGTGGTCTCGACGGCCGTTGATGGCGGACGAGGGAGAATCGTCGGTTTGAAGCTTCGGTGGCCGACGCAAATCGCGGCCCTTTTCCGGCCAGATGAGGCGGAGAAAACGATGAAAACCACCAGGTTGTTTCTTTACAGAAGGGTAGAAACCTTTCTGTGGTGGCGCGGAGGCTGGAGATGGCCGGATATGGGAGATCGGAGGAGAGAGAGGGAGTCGCCGGCGAGAGGAGAGAGATGCTCTGGGTTATGCTACGGTGAGCACACTAGCACGGTACACCGGTGCAGTTGATGCCTGTGATCCGTTGGATCTCTGATGGAAAGATCGTGTGGCTGTGATTGGCCCGATCTGCAGGTTGATCGGACGGTCCGGATGAACGGAGGTTTGATCGCGTGTGACGCGGTGCACTGGAACTCGGTACACCGGGTGACGTGGCGCAACGGGATCAGAGCTTAGATTACTTCAAGGGCTGAGATGTGTTTGGGTTTTAATCTAGTGTGGTAAGTCCTATTGTATCCTATTAAATCAACGGTTCAGATCTAAACATTATTAGATCTAACGGTTAGGATATATTTGATATTTTTCATATTGTTTTTTAATAAAAATCAATATCCTACTCTCGTGAAGAAGTGAAGAAATAGTAAAAAAAACATGAATAGTATACATCTAATCTCTCCTCGTTTTTTTTCTTTTTTTCTTCTTTCCCCTCCTTTTTTTTTCTTCTTCTTCTTTCCTTTCTTCCCGTCTGTCGCACTGTGACTGGCTATTTATAGCCAATTACAGGGGACATACAAACCTTAAATTTCCACAAATTTTATTTTTTAATCACCGTCTGCTTTCTGCATTTTTTAATCACCGTTTGCTGTCTGCCCGTTTGACAATTTTTTTATTTTATTTTATTTTATTTTTATTTTATTTTTTATTATGTATAATAATATATATTTATATAGATAAAATTAAAAACTCAATTCAGTATTAGAAAAACCCGATTCAACCGCTAAAAATCAATTTTAATG
>Ga0325411_1004515_pt1 | contig 15596 bp, 8 predicted proteins | sample PopdelMetagenome_13_FD_206181 | JGI IMG/M metagenome (GOLD analysis project Ga0325411, IMG submission 206181) | Populus deltoides microbial communities from Bellville, Georgia, United States - Xylem-PdIQD-R4 | ecosystem: Host-associated > Plants > Phyllosphere > Stem > Wood/Secondary xylem... | reverse complement strand
AAAATTAGTCAATTAAATGTATAAATTACATTATCTAGTGAGAGAAATCAATGGATATATTACTTTGATTAAGTTAGGGTTAGGGTTTAGTTTATGGTTTTTATTAATTTAGGGTTTTTTAATGTATAACTTGTATTGTAACTCAATTAATTTGCTATATTGATAAATTAGCATTGTCTTTTGTTGTGATTTTCATAGAATATGTCTTTTATAATAGAAATATTATGTTATTGTAGTGGTACAATTGTCAATACCGATAATAGTATCACTTACCATAGAGGAAGTACCAAGTTATGTAGTTTGAGATTAGACAATTCATTTAACGAGCTTAAAAATATGGTATGTCGAGGGATTGGGTGAGATTTATCTAAATTTGGTGTTGACATTACTTCGAGAATGTTGGGTATGTTGGGTTCTCGAATATTATACACGTAGCAAAAACTATGAAACAAAATTATTCAGGATTCTCTAGACTCTTGTTAGATAGATCTAGAATTGTTTAGGGATTTGTTACTTGAATATCTAATCTTCTTCGGCTTTGAATAATTCCTTAAAGGTTAGGTTGTTATAAACCATAAGTCGTCCAATTGTCCAGCCTCTAACGGCAATCAACACGAACCACCTGTGAGAAGTCTTCTATATTTCTATTTATAAAAGAGGGATTGCTATACCTAAAGTGGTAGCTCTAATATTATATTTATGTAGTTTTTCTATGTGACAAATAACCACTCTTTTTTTTTCATTTAAAATATGAGGCATGGCTATTTATAGAAAAATTTGAAAAACTTTTTAAATTGGCAAAATATCAATTTGCTCCCTGAATAATATCCATATATTAATTCAGGTCAGTTTTAGAAATGAACTCAATAAAGTCCTTATTTGATTTTTCTAGGTTTAGAAAAATAATCCCTGTATCAATTATATTCTAGTCCTTAAGTTCTAAAATATATTTTGTAATCAAGTCATACTTAATTAAATCATCTTAGTTTAATTTTTAACTAATGGTTCTTAATGTGTGTGACCCATTAGGTTTCTAATATGTTAACCTAAATATAAATTCTAATTCTAATTAAATAAATTAAATAATTTAATTTATTATTAATTCAACAATTGATTAATTTATATTTGAAGATCAGATGTATTGTCTAACAATGTGTCATAATCCCTCAAATATTAAAAAAGTCACTAGTGGTTTGACTTAACCTTTCAGTGACTGGTTTTTCAGTATAATTAATATCATTTCATCAATAATATTTTGATTTAATATTAAAGCATGGAGTATGTCAGTCATGTTAAATCATGCTTGTTTTCTACATAATAGTCATTGATTATTTGAATAAGATTTGAAACTCTTTTCAAATCTCATTCCACCTCAGCTAAGGATTTCTCAGTCAATACTTACCTTGATTAAGATAATATGTAACAAAATTAAAGCATAACATTCTCTATATAAGATGACTTAGTGATCTCAAGTATAAAGATCACTAACACAATCATGATATAAGCCTTTCTATAGATATAAGTGATCTCTTCACATGGAATTCTCATGCAGATCAGTTCAGTATACATATCTTATGACAAGCACTTACATATTAGTTCTAGGTGTCTTTTATACCTCAACTTATGAGAACAATTGTTTCATTTCATACCTGAAAAAACATAACATGTACTAGTCTTTATGGCTCTAATGAATGTCCAATATTTAAAAAAGCATCGACTATGAACATTTTAGGAATAATGATTTGATGTAATGGAAATCTCATAATTATAACAATTTTATAATTCTCTTTGCAAAGCATTTTTGTCCTATGAACTTTATCTTTACTATAAATTCATTAATATAATATTATATGAATATTAAATATAAATTAAGATTTTATTAATAATAAATATATATTTACATGAATATAATAATATCATGTGCAATCAACCGATTGGTTATAGTGCATATTAAATTAATAAGGTGGGGGCTATCTGAAATGTTATATCGTTGTGCCCATTACCAGTTATGTGAGTTTCAATACAATGATTGGGTTTATCACCTCAAATAGGATGTATATGTTAGAGCTTTACTTGAATAGTATACCTAAATAAGAAAACTCCTCAAGTTTGGAGTTGACATGGATCTCAAATTATAATTAAAAACCACATAATTATCATAGGCAACAGGTCTGTCTAGAACAGGTGGTGATGTGATAAATCTAACATTGACTCAAGAAATTATGCATGTGAAATCACAGTTAAGTATGGTAATGACTCTATATTGTTATGACAAATCTAAACTGAGTGATGAGGAAGATAACTATCGTGCCAATTATATAGTTGAGGAAGATAATTGTCATGTCAATGATGTAGTTGAGGAAAATAAGCAAGCTAAGCCAATAAACCAAATAATAAGACCTTCTATTTCTAAATTTGAGGACGCTAGTGGTTTTGCTCATATGGTAAGCTTTGATTGGGCTTTAAGTCATATAAATTCAAACTTAACTACTGAGTTGGGGGTTGGATAAATATTCCAAACCAAGGCTTTAATTAATGCAGTTAAGCGATGACATGTAAAGAATTCATTACAATACAATGTGTAATGCTTAACCACAACTTATGTATAGTTACAATGTAAGCATGAACCGACATGTCAATGGTATTTTCATGGGGTATATAACAATAATTCCAATTCATTTAAGATTTTCTAAATTGAAAGAGCCTCACATATATTTTTGAGCTTGTGTTATCTTTAAAATTGTGTTTTGGTTGACAAGGGGTGAAAGGTTGAGAAATGATGAAGGCATGTATTGTTATGGGGCTAAAAAAATTAGTATGGTTTGATGATGTTGTGGGTCAAGATTTTGGTTCGAGGAGAAGAGAGGATTGAGGCTCAATCAATGTTGTTACTAGATTTGATAGTAGCTAATAAGAATGAAAGAGATACAGATGGTAATGGTAATCACGGTGTGGTGTCCATGATTTTGTTACAATGGTTAGAAGAAAGAAAGTTTATATTGCAGAGATTAACACGTTGTTATGAGGCTGATGATCGATGATGTATGGCTTGGGAAATGTGTATGAGAGAGGAGAAAATGCAATGGTTACTAGAGTTACGAAAGAGAAAGGTAGATTATGGTTGGCAGTTAGGGTTTAGAAAATGAGAAAGAAAGAAACCTTTTTTTTTTTTGTATACATATAAGTTAGGTAATTTAGCAAAAGGCAAAGTTTTTTTTTATGGCAGATTTTTTTGTTAAAGAGGTCAATGCCTTTTTTTTTTTCCATATTTATAATGTCAAAATCAATAATGAATTAATGAATAAAAAATTAATTAAATACTATTTCTTATTTAGTGAAAATTTTATTTTAAATGCACAAAACATTTTTAATTTTTCAATAACTACCATATTTTATTTTTCCTTTGCAAGAATTCAAAAAAGTCAAAATTTCCATTATTAGATAGGGCTAGATCTTTTCACTTTCTTTTTAAAAATAATGTAATATTCTCCTTAAGTTTAAAATCTCTCCATTTTTATAAATATTAATTCCTACCATATTTTATTATTTTTCCTTTATTATATTATATTATTTGATTCCCTGTAACTTTGTCAACTTTTTTCTTGCATGTCATTTTCACTCCCAAATAGTCTTGTTATTATATTTATTTATTTATTTTGACCATACATTATAAAACCAGGAGGTCAAAATAGGTTATGATAATTATCCTCTCTTTACATTACTTGTGATATCAAGACATTGGAGAATTCATTTTCCTTTAACTTTGTATAATAAGTTTATAAAGAAAAGAAACATAACACAACATGAAATCTAAATGGATCTAAATTATTAGGTGAACAACCTTAACATGAAATCTGCAAGGAATTTAATAGGTTCAAATTGTTACGTGATCGACCTAAAAAATAAAATTTACATTGGTCTAAATTGTTATGTGACGAATTTTAATATGAAATTTAAAATTGGGTTAAAATTATTAGATGACCAACCTCAAAATAAAATTTTAAAATGAATCCAAATTGTTAGTTAATCAACTTTGAAATGAAATCTAAATGGGTTCAAATTGTTAGATGATCAACCTTGATATGAAAATTTAGAAATAGAGACGAACCTCAAAATGAAATTTAAATGGGCTCAAATTGTTAAGTGACCAACCTTGAAATAAAAAATTAAAATAGATCAAAATAGGTGATCAACCTCAACATGAAATTTAAGGATAAGTTCAAGTTATTAGGTGACCAACCTGAGTATGAAATTTAAAAATGAGTCCAAATTACTAGGTGATCAATATCAACATGAAATTTAAAAATGGATCCAAATTACCAGGTGATCAACCTCAATATAAAATTTAAAAATATATGTCAGTTGTTAGAACATCAACCTTGATATGAAATTAAAAAATAGGTTTAAATTATCAGATGATTAACCTAGAAATAAAATTTAAAAATGAGTTCAAATTATTAAGTGACGAACCTTGATATAAAATTTAAAAATTGATCTAAATTATTAGATGATCAACTTTTACATGAAATTTAAGGTCCAAATTGTTGGGTGACCAATCTTGATATTTTTTTATGGGTTTAGATTCTTAGGTGACCAACCTCAGTATATAATTTAAAATGAAATTTAAATAAATCTAAAGTGTTAGGTGACCAACCTTAATGTAAAAAATTTTAAAATAGGTCCAAATTGTTAGGTTACTAACCTTGACATGGAATTTAAAAATGGTCTCTATTGAAGAATTTAGTTTGAATTACCTAGCAATGAGATATGGTCAAAGATGTCCTGATCGCAAAGCTCGACTTAAACTAGTTATTTACCTTATTTTTTTGATATCGTCTTGTATGTAACGATTGATTCTGATCTTATCTTTGAGTGATACTATCTATAATTAAGGGAAAACACAAATTGTATATTTTTAAAGTTCAGTCTTTCTTTTTTATATCATTTGCATCTTTAAATATCTTTGGTCCTTGAAGTATCTATGAATTTAGTCATTAACTTGTTTCAATTATTTAAGTGACATAAACAACTTTTAGGCTCATCATGAGTTTGTCTTTCTTTGTTTTCCGTCTTTGACCACTAAATAGGTATGATTAATGCATCATCTTAACTTGGCCCATATTGGTTTTTCATGTTATTTCCCTCAAGTTCAATAAAAAGATATTTGTTCATTAATACTTACTTTTCATACCACCATAAAGAGGTTGTTCTTTATCACTCATCTTATAATGGAATTTTTTAAAACATTAGTTGACTATTGTCATCACAAGAAATCTTTCAATCAAAGTTGCCCTTAAATATTTTAATTGTGCTCATCTCTCTAGTAGTCGTCTAAGGCACACATGCATTATGATCATTTTTTTCAAGAACTTTGCAAATTCAGTTAAGGATAAAATTTTATTGTAAAATATCATGTTTTATGTTTTAGGACTAAACCATAAATTATAATGATTGTATCCATATAGGTCATATTATTGAAATGAAATAATTAAGACGTAAATTTGAAAGTTTTTTCAACAAATAGGTTCTTCAATTTCTTTGGTCTAAAGTCTAAAACATGTCATTTAAGTGCTAAGATGCAAACATGGATATAGATATATTATGAAATAGTTGTTGGTTGAAATTGTAAAAATGAACATTTACCCTAAAATTTTGTATATGAATGTCTCAAATTGATTCTCCAATAAAAAATTTTGGGTTCTGAAATAATAGTTTTGACTTTCTTAAAAAGAATAAAACATTACTTTTTGCTATGTGGATTTTCTATTTATTGGTGAAAATTCATTATTTAATGTCATAAACAATGATATGCAACATGTAAATAGATTATGATTTCTTTTGAAAAACATTTTCATCTATTTCTAGAGACCATTATTTATTAACATAAATAAATTGTCCTTGATTAAAAAGGGTCTTTAAAAACATGTAATGTAGGCTAAGTTTTATATTTATGAAAAAAAAAATAGCATAAGGCTCAAAAGGTGTGTAGGGATATATAAACATGGGATCACTTGTTTATCTATTGTGATCTTTTAGGCCTATTACCTCGATTTTGATATTTTAGTAATTGATCTCACTTGATATTTTGCCTATGTTTATGGGCATTGTCCCATCATTAGAACACTTTAAAGAGCTTATATTTTTTTATTATTCTCTTTTGTAAGAATTTTTGTCCTTTTAACAATTTTTATTTTTTTATTTAAAGAATTTCCAAAACTTGTTCCCAATATAAGGGGTGATCCTAGTATGAGTTATTATAAAAAAAACATATTTTAGGCTCAAAAAGGGATAACGATGGATATATTTTATTTATGAATGATCTATCAAAGATGACTTTTCTTCATCTTAAATACACATCTTTTAGTACCACATGTGCCTCAAAAGCCCTTTTTCTTATACTTGACGGTGATTAAAGTAATTATGGGTTGCTTACTAGATCAGCATGATAATTTTAGAAGAATATGACATTGTCTACATGACTAAAAAACAAAAGTTGTTGATCATCTTGTAGACAATGTTATTATCGACTATGAGATATTAAATGTTATTTTCCATATAAGGATGTTATGGTAATAGAAGATGAATAGTGGGCAATGTACTTTAACAATACAATAAATATGTCTAAGAATGATACCAATACAATGATAATCTCTCCATGTACAAGACAATACCCCATCTCAATCAAGTTACACCTTGATTACTCTAACAATAGAGCTAAATATAAGGCATGTATTCACAGGTTGGAGGTTGTTTTCGAAATTTAAGTTAAGAAGCTAGATGCATACGAAGATTTAATGTTAATCATCTACTAGGTAAAAGGTGAATGATAAACTAAAGATTAAAATATGATACCGTATCAAATAAATTTAAGAAAATAACATTCACACATTTGGGTCAAGATAAGATCCAATTTGTAAAGGCTTTACCAACATTGATTTATATGGCTAAAATTGATTGTGGGATTAACGTACAATCAATTTGTATAAAGATAAAAAAATTCTCTAGCGTATCGTTGCTTAGTTGAGGAAGAATAGACAGGAAGTTATAGTATCATGCCATCAAATAGTTTATCCTACTGAGAGTAACCATTACAGGCATCTACGGTAGATAGAAAAACCTTAAGATTGATGGCAATGGAATACTATCTAGATGGAGAGATCTTGTAAAATAGGTCATTGAATAAGACCTTGCTAAGATGTTTTAATAAGAAAGAAGCCAAGAGAGCATTGTAAAAAGTCCAGAAAGGATTTGTGTCACTCATGCAAAAGGGCATATAATTGCTAGAGAAATACAAAAACTTAAATGTTTTAGATGACCATGGAAAGAGATTGCATAGAACATATCAAAAGATGCTATAAATATTAGGTATACAATAATAAGATTTATGTACTCCTAACACTTTTATTCAACATGATATCACATGGCTATTTTAATAAGGGAATTTGATGTCATTGGACTAATTAACCTAAAAGAAGATAATGGCATTGATTCATCCTGATGGTAATTGATTACTTTATAAAATGGATAGATGCCTCTTCTTATGCAGATGTAACCAAGAATATGGTCAAGAGGTTTGTTGAAAATGAGCTCATCTACCAACATGACTCACCAAAAACTATAGTAATAGACAATACCTAGAACTTTAATGGAAAGATGATTATAAGGTTATCTGAGAAAGATTAAACACTCAAACTCAACCTATACATGCCAAAAATGAATGATAATGTAGAGAACGCCAACAAGAACATTGTCCAAAAGATGATAATTATATGTAAAAAACCAGTGTGGGATGTTTTTCTATGCTCTTTATGCATATCATAATGCGTTAAAGACATTTACTAGATCTACACCATGTTCACATGTATATGGGATAAACACAATAATGCCTCTTTAAGCAGAAATTCCCTCTTTAAGAGTTTTGATAAGAATATAATTAGAAGAGTCAGAATATGCTAAAATATAGTGTCGCACGTCCCCCGCACAATGATTTTTTTGTTATGTTTGCTTGGTTTAGGGTCTTGGGAGTCGCCACCTAGTATTGGATTGAAGGTTACTAGGAAACCCGGATTTACTGGTCGTCATCAGAGATCCACGGGTAAGGGACTGGTTGTAGCTAGGGAAGGTATTAGCAACCCTAGCGCACCCTACCTGAGGTAAGCTTCTTTACTGTTTGAAGTGATTTGAAAATTTGAAATATTAGTCAAATTCTTAAAGTTTTAATAAATCAGTTATTAAATCCCAAAATAAAAGTAGAAACATGTTCTTACATTTTCACGGGAAATACAACATGATTTTATTTGTCTTTAAGATATTTAATCATATTCAAATTAAACAATCAATTCTTTTTGTTTTTTTTATTTTATTTTTAACAATAAAAGAAAACATTCATAAAACAAAAAAAACAAAACACCCACTACCACTACTTTTTACTATACTCATTATGTTACATGTTTACAGAACAACATAAGCTAAAAAATACATTTCACAGGAAATCAAATACACGTTCAAACATGTCACAATTACAAAAAGATCCCTAAAATATCCAGGAACTGCACAGGAAGTCCTCAGGCACTGTGGAGCAGTGGCAGCGCGTCTCCCACGCGCGGCCGTCACTGGAGGCGCGTGGACCCACGCGCGGCCGTGAAAAGGCCGGCTACAGGGGAGATCCGAAACGGCTTCCTCCCCTCTTCACCTTCCTCGCCGGCGGCGACAACGCCGTTACCTGAAAAAACAACCAAAAACACAGCAAGCAAGTCTGTTGCAGCTTTTCTTTCTTTGTTTTCAGTTAGGCTTCTTTTCCTTCAGATCTGCCAAATCTGGAGCCGGGCGTTGCACGCGCCGCCAACAGACCAGGCGTGTGGATGGCTGGATCGGCAACTTTCCTCCTCCCATTTCATTTCTGCAACGGCGGTGCTGTCCACCGCTGTCATGGTTGTGAGATCGGCGCCCATCCAAACTTCAGTTTTCTCCCCCTTCTTCACTATCCTCTGGCCTTCCTTCTCATTTCCTCACTATCTCTGTAATGAGCTGCTGGAGAAGGGACGATGCTGCTGTTGGCCGGTTGATGGTGGGCCGTTGCTGCGGGAAGAAGAAGAAGCCAAAGGGGAACAGTTGAGGTACGGTCGGCTTTGGCTTGCTTTGGGGCTGAGGGGAAGACCAATGAACGGGGGGTTTCCCTTGGCTTCTCTGGTTCGGCTGGAAAAGGTATCGGCTGCTTGGGTGTGGTCTGTGTTTTGGCCAGAGAGAAAGCAGAGACGTGGAGGTGCTCTTCGGTTTTTCTTTTCAAAGGGAAAGGGGCGGCTTGCGGCTGTGTTTGGCCAGGAGAGGGGAAAATGGGGGGTGGCCTTGGTTCTCCGGGTCTTTCAAAAGGGAGGGGAAGATGACCCAGGAGAGGAGGTGGCGGCTTCTCTTGGTTTCAAGGGTGGCCGCTGCAGAGAAGATGAAAGCTCGGGTTTTCTACCTTTCGGGCGGCTGCAGGGGAGAAAAGGTTTAGCTTTCTAGGTTTTTTTTGGATGTAGGGTTTTTCTTTTTTTTCTCACAAAATTTCCTCCGCCCGATGCCTGTAAATTTCTCCCCCGTGTAAATTTCTTCCCCCTCTTTATTTACACTGTAGCATGGTATTTATAGAAAAAGTTTTGCTAGGTTTTTAAACTAGTTCCTCAACTTTCTCTTTTCTTTTCTTTCACTTTTTTTGTAAATTTTGATTTTTCTTGTTTTTTTTGTAGTTTTAAAAGCGAGCAATATCAACGTCAACTCAACAATGAAAATAAGTGATCATAAAATTTACGCGTTAAAAGTTGAACGCATTCCAAATACCTTTGAAAATTTAAATTCTTTTGAGATGACGTTGAAATGCTAAAAACGATGCAAATATATCAAAAATGCATTTTTTGGGGTTTTTCTGAAAATTTATCAAAAACATGGGTCAAAAATTGGGTAGCAACATATAGTATGAGCAACTGAACATGATCAATAAAAAAAGGTTAGATGTAACTTGTCACTATTTGTTATACTAGAAAAGGATGGATAAGACATATAATAAGAAATTTTTTCTCAAGAGAGTTTGAAGAAGGAGAATTGGTATTGAAAACTATTATGCCATTACTAAAAGAAAATCAAAGTAAACGAGCACCAAACTATAAGGATATCCATGAGGTAAAGAAATTTTTCTCAAGAATAACACTTATACTAACTATAATGGATGGAGAAGATTTGTCTATACCTATAAATTTTAATTCTGTAAAGAAGTATTATGTATAAGTGTATGAGTTTTTATCAGATCAATAAAATGAAGTTTTCACCAAAGATTCTCTTTATATGTTCTTCCTTTTTTTTTTTTTTGCCTTATATACTTGAAAATAAACACTCATAGCCTTGCATTAGCTCATGGATCTACCTAAAATCAGAAAGATTTGATTTTTTTGACAACTCTTTACAAAGCAATTTTGAAAAAATAAACTTTATTTTTTACTTCATAAAATAATTTTATGTCATTTCTAATATGACCTACTTATCACATCCAAAGAAAAAAAAATCAAAGGAAAAAAAAAAGACAAAAAAAACTATATGTGTGGGTTCAAAAGCAACCTAGATGACCGGTAAAAAATGGTTTGACTTAAAAAAACATTAAAGCTGACATATTTTGTTAATATTGAGACAATGACATATTTGATCGATTTTGGTCAACCCGGGCTAACTTGTCAAATCTATGTCCCAAGTAATGGGTGCAAAAACATTTTTTATTTTAGTTATTTGATAAAAAATAAAGACCAATTCAAAATCAAATACATATTAAAGATGAAATTGAGCAAAAAAAAACAATAAAAAATTCATCGAAAACCCAATGTTGAAGGTTTTAAAAAAAAATCAGACTAAGTGCTCGAGCTTGAGATGCCTAATGTGTTAGATCCTTAAAAAAGCCTATGCAAGGTTGTTAAAATCACAATTAACTCATAAAATCATATGATTTTACGAGTCAACATGTACTTATTGTGCAAAATCATGTAAAAATTAAAAATAATAAAATCAGACTGAAATGGTGTAAAATTGATAAAATCTAGTAAAACCATGATTTTATGATTTTACGACAATTCCAAGTTCCAAATTCTTGTCTTTATCGCTTCATAATCTTGTGTTTATTCACTAACACATGAGCCTCACAAGTTTTTATATCCATGAATTCTTTCTTCTATCAATAGTGCAAGGATAAAGAAAATATAGTGTTGCGTAAACCCTTCCTAACAAATAATAAAAAAATTATTATAGGAGAGGACTTTGAAATTATTATAAGGATATATTTACGGATAAGAGTGATAAGTGATACTCTAAAGTATGATCCATTATGTGCGAATGTCTAATACCATATTATTTTCAACAAGTTTACAAGATTATAATTTCTCTATAGAAAATCTTATAACTTGTTTAAGACATGATTTGACAAGAAACCAGAATTCAAGATTAAAAGAAAAGGTATGACTTTAAATTGTTTGATACATTCTTTTTAGTTCGTATAGAGCCTACAATTCCTTATCGATCTATTTGTTGAGATTCATGGTGTGTAACAAATAATATCTGAAACTTATAAAAATATAACAATATTTAAAAAAAAGCATAACAACATCTAAAAATGATGTGTTTTCAACAAGGAAGAAGACATCAGATAAGTGAAAACTATCATTAAAGATGGTCATGCGTTTGGAGGAAGAATTGAAACTGTTGTTACCCAACAAGGGAGCATAGTTGTGAAGACAACTATTTCCAATATTTTTCCTTGGATGCAGAGCCTTACCAACCACTTCCGACTTTTTTCCTTGGATCTTGCTTGGTAGAATTTTATCATGCATGAACAACTACACCACATCTTTGTTGATTGAATAGCTTATTGTTTGCACGAACCATGTATGAAAAAAAATATTATTTGTGATTTTATGATTTTACATTATGTTTTTACTATCCAAGTTTATATTATATTTTCTATGTGGAGTCAAAAAAACATTTTTGACCATCTTTAGCCTAGGCAAGTGGGCCTAGGTCAAGCTCGCGCTTCTTGACCCTTTTTTTTCTATTATAAATGACGAATGACATGTTTTCTGCCCCTTATTTTTTAAAAAAAGAAAAACAAAGAAACAGGCAATGGGTTGTCTGTTACTGCCCAGCTTAGAATCTGAGTATCACTGTGGTGGTCGAGGAATTGTGAAGTCAGGTTTTTTTATTAAAAATTTATTTTTCAACCTATTTTCACCAGACAACACCTGATAATCATCATAAAGCCTTTTTAAATCACCTACTAAACTCAAAATATCATAAAATCATTCAAGAAAACCAAAATCAATTGAACCCTATAAATCAAAATGAAACACGGTCTCCTTTCCAAGAATGTTTACAAGAAAAACCTGCTGTTGTCGAACTCTCCTTGTCGAATGGAATCTGTTGACACTAAGATTGATAATTTGTTTTGTTGAAATTGCGACAACCAATTATTTTCTCTCTCTTTTATCATTTTTAAGCAGCTCTCTCTCTCATCTTTCTAACTAAAAAAACTAGAAAATAAACAAAATAAATTTTTAGACTAAAATAAATATTATCATAAATTTTGGGGTGAGCTATGTTTGTTTTATGTGTTTCATATTTCACTCCTCTACCTTTTAATTTTGTATTTCAACTATAATTTGAAGCCTAATTTCATATAATTAGATTGTAAAAGGATGTAATTGGAAGGGAAAAAAAGTTTAACAATTATCTTTTAATTTTGTATTTCTACTATAATGAGACAATTTAAAAAAATAAAAATTAAGAATAAAAATCTGGGCAGGAGGTTTAATGTTCAAGTGAACAGTGTTGCCTCTCAATTTTATTTTATTTTTTGTTAATCATTCCATAGCTATACAGAATTTGAGTAAAATATTATTGTAAGTATATGTTATGAAATGATATTTCTAGCAATTGCCTTCGTTATACATTTAGCAACATTTATTTAACTTTAGTGTATTTATATTAATTATAATAGAACTTTACGGACATTGAATATAAAGGTATTTGAAGTATATCATAATCACAACTAAAGTTAAAAAAAAAATCACACATAAACTAAAAAAATTATTATATATAATATTTCTTCAAATTAATTGCAGCATAATGGAATGGAATTGGAAATCGCTTCACTGTTGTCTGGAGATAAACAAAACACAATTCAAGTTGGGGGTAAGTATTATATTTGTTACTTTGTGTTATTTGTTCATGGATGAAGAAATCCAACAATATCCTATATATATATATATATATATATATATATATATATATATATGAGGAGCTGGATTTGTTCAAAAGCTTTGTATAATTCCTTACAAAAAAAAAAAAAAAGGTAGTCTTCCTCAATTTTTTTAAAGTGAGTTTAAATAATAATTAATAAGATATCACTATTTATTTACTTTTCATGAATTTTTTTTAAAATATAATTAAATGTTATTTTCTCTGTCCTCAATAATTAAGTGTTCATTTATTTACGCGGCTACAACAATTTTTAAAGTAAACTGCACCATTTGTATGTTTGGTAATGACAAAACTTATTTTATTGTTAATATAGGACCATATAAATTGTGTTTCAACCTCAAGTTTAAAGAAAGCAGCTCTTAGTTGCTTCCCCTACCCCGCATCAATGTCCTATGCAGTGGAGAGTGACTCCACTATTCATGTGAATAGTTAAGACACTCTTCACTGTTCTGGCCGGACCGGGTTCGGTTTAAAGTTAAATGCATTGAACCAGGTCCGGTCCAGTTAAAAAATTTATTTTTATTTTTATTTTTAATTATGTTTTGTTCAAAAAATTAGAAGGAGATCGCTTGATAATGTAACATTTGTAGAATTTGATCGCAATTCCAATTTTTTTCCTGATTATATTTAACCTGATGTTGTTGCGCGCTTAAAGAAACTAAGAAAACTGTAGTCCTTGTCGAATGGATTTCGTACGTGATGGAATTGTAGATAGTTTAATGGAACAATATATTTAAATTAAAAACCATCAATATTAATATATATTTTTTAAAATTATTTTATAATTTTAATTTGAAAAGAATTCTTTTAACCAAACACATCAAAATACTTTTTGTTCAATTTTAATTTCAACCATAATTTTAACCAAATATATATAAATATTAAACTAACCTCTACTAAAAATATTTTTTTATAAAATAATTTTTTTAAAATTATAATCATAAAAACTATTACAGAACCATATACAGTCACATTTCAATAAGTTAATCCCACTAAAATTGGTGTCACATCGTTAAAGAAAATTGAAGAATTGCCACATCAATTAAAGTAGATGAAAAGTTTCTCACTAACATAATCGTGCTTAATTTTAACTCTTCGTTTTACCTTTGCGAATCCAACTCTTAATTCACTCCCTTTATTAATTAACAAGAAAACCCATCAAATTTTTACTTTGTTTAAATAGAGAAAGAGTATGTTGAAAGAAAATGAGAATAAAAATATTAAAAGAGAAAAAATGTTTATGATTCTTAATGATACGATAATGTTTTTCATTATTTAATAATGTGGTATCCGTTTTAAAACTCCCCTAAATAATATTACCAAGTCAGAGTGTAAATGACTTTTCTACCAAGAAAGATCTATAATAAAACACAATTCTCTTTAATTTTACTAGTTTATTCCTCAAGTAAAAATAATATCTAAATTATATGAAAATTTTAAGTATTATTATTCAACTCAAATTTAAAAAAACCCGACCTAAATCTTTATATTTTTCAAGTTTTAAATTAAATTACATGGAAGTTGATTGATATTATCTTGTCGATTAGACAAGTTCAAAGTAAAAAAAAAAAAAGGTCAAATTAAACTCTAATTAATTTATCAAATTTACAACCCCGATTATAAAATATATTGAGTTGAATTAATTTTTTTATTTTATTATACAATAAAAAAATTGATTTAACATCAATGAAGATAAAATTTAATAAAAACACTATTTTAAATAATAAAATTAAAAAAAATAACCAATAAATAGGACGTGAGCCACGTGTTCTCGGTTGGACCTGTCCAAAACGTTATTTGCGCCCTCCACCATTCGAACCTGCAAGCTCGACTTTGACCCACACTGTAACGATTAAATTAATATATCAAATTGATTCATTATATGATCAGTTAAATTACTCCATACCATTTAGTTGTTTTGTTAATTTATTTTTTATCAATGTTAAAATAATGATGGTCAGAGGAATACTTATATCAATGTTACAATATATAATTGTTTTGTTAAAAATATTATATATTTAATTTTTATATTTTTAAGTGTGTTTATAACTAAGAGCTTACCTCAATTTCATGTTTTTTTAATTAATTTATTTATTGTTGAAATATATAAAAGGGAAAACAGAATATGAGAAAATTTGATTAGCAAGAATGAATGTTTTGAAGCAAAAAGATGGTCAAGGGATTATCTAACTTAATAAGAATTATTTAACTTGTTTCAATAAACTACAGGGACGAGCTATTATTACCTCCATCAAAATCACATCTGAAAGAGAGCACAGGGCGTGTGTTAGAGGCCACCCTCTTCCATCTATCTCCCTTTGAAGAGA